>TBL_comb47_HYPODRAFT_10005836_pt1 | contig 13545 bp, 12 predicted proteins | sample TroBogypolimnion_40_FD_10682 | JGI IMG/M metagenome (IMG submission 10682)
AATGTATATTTTAAGAGAAATAAGTGGGTTTCGCGATTTCCAATCGCGTCTTATTGGATATTAAGAGGCGATTGGAAATCGCGAAACCCGACATAAATACATTATTTCTATTGATTAAAACACTTTGCGTATAATCATTTTTTACTGTTTCATTTCAGGAAATCCTTGCGAACAGGACTGAATGTATCAATCAAAAGCCCTGCCTCCAAACATTTAACCCCATGGGGGACATTAGGTTCCATATAGAGTCCATCGCCTGTCTTGACGACTTTCCTGACTCCATCAATATCAAATTCAAAAACACCGCTTACCACATAGGAACATTGACGGTGAACATGTGTGTGGACAGTACCTTCTCCTCCTGTTTTAAACTCTATTTTTACTAACATGATCTGGTCATCATATCCAAAGATCTGACGACGCATACCTTCATTAATTTGTTCCCACTCAATTTCTGTATCAAAGATAAAATTGTTACTCTTAATCATATCATTAAGTATTATGAATCGTGAATCGTGAATTAATTGTGGTCTCTTCCTTCGTAATAATTTATGAAAGCCTGATTAACTAAACGATTTCCACCCGGTGTAGGATAATTACCCGAGAAATACCAATCACCTGAATGATTCGGACATGCTTTATGAAGTCCCTCGATGGTTTGATAAACCAATTCCACAGGACAATCAACATCTGCCGGAGTGAGCATTTCAGCAATCTTTACGGAAACTTCATCCTGTGTAAAGGGTTGGTATATCTCTGTGACATAATTAACAATCTGTTCTTTCGGTAAATTCTCCTGTTCTTTGGATTTACGATAGACTTCATCAATAACAGCTTGTTTTCCTCTTTCTTTCAACAATTCAATGGCTGCCCGAAATGCACAGAACTCATTCATCCTGGCCATATCAATTCCATAGTAATCAGGAAAACGAACTTGTGGTGAAGACGACACTATGACTATTTTCTTAGGCTCCAAGCGGTTTAGTATTGTCAGAATACTTTGTTTAAGAGTAGTTCCGCGAACTATAGAATCATCAATTGCAACCAGGTTATCTACTTTCCCGCGTCGAATAGACCCGTATGTCACATCGTATACATGTGCTGCCAAATCATTCCGTTCGTTGTTTTTCGAAATAAAAGTACGTAATTTAATGTCTTTTATCAATACCTTCTCTACCCGAATATGTTTCTTAGTTGCTGCCTTTATACCATCTTTCATACCATAAAAAGCCACTTCAGCAGTATTTGGTATAAATGAAAAAACAGTATTTTCCATATCATTGTCTATGGCTTCAAGGATTGGAGTGCTCAGTGATTCACCTAGTTTTTTCCTTTCCTGATAAATATCCAAATCACTTCCCCTTGAGAAGTAAATACGCTCAAAGGAACAAGGAGTTATTACTTCTGCTGCCTGGCGGATTGTTTCAAAGTGAATTTTCCCGTTTTTCTTAATAATCATGGCTTCACCAGGTTTCAATTCATGAACATCCTCTTCTTTCACATTCATGGAAGTTTGAATAACCGGTCTTTCGGATGCAGTAACTACAACTTCATCATCAGCATAATAGAAAGCTGTACGTATCCCTTTAGGGTCACGGAAAATAAATGAATCACCATCTCCAAGCATACCACAAATGACATATCCGCCATCCCAGTATCGTTCTGATTTCCGGATAAAGGAGGCAATATCCAGTTGTTCTTCAATCTTTTTGGTAATAACAACATCATTTGTATAACGTTGTTTTATGAGATTGTATTCATGTTGAACTTCCCTGTCCAATTGATTTCCAAGAGATTCAAGCATTAAAAAGGTATCGGCCTTTTCCCTCGGATGCTGTCCTTGAGAGGTTAGGCGATTAAAAAGCTCATCAACATTTGTAAGATTAAAGTTGCCGGCAAGAAGCAAAGTACGTGCTTTCCAGTTATGACGCCGCAGGAAAGGATGAATGTAAGACAAACCGCTTTTACCGGTAGTACTGTAGCGTAAATGACCAAGATAAAGTTCACCTGCAAAATGATTCTCCGTTTTACAGCTTAATGAATCGATAAAATCTGAACCGGCAGACTTTGCCATTTCTCCGTTAATCTTAGCAAATATGTCCTGAATGGCATTTTTGCCTTCCATACGTTCACGCCATATATATTCTTCCCCGGGGGGCATGTCGAGCTTTACAGTCGCCAACCCTGCACCTTCCTGACCACGGTTATGTTGTTTCTCCATGAGCAGGTACATTTTTTGCAAACCGTACTGCCAGGTCCCATATTTTTCATGATAATAATCCAAAGGCTTTAAAAGCCTGACCATTGCTATACCACACATGATATTTTGTTAATTGGTTAATTAGTTAATTGGGAAATTGGTTAAATGGTTGATTGGTAGATTGGTAGATATTTTTTACTTTTGAATTAAAATTTAATTTCAATTGATTTCATGCTTTGTATAGAATATATAATTGATATTGAATAATATTGAAATAGCTAAGAAAATCCATTTTCAGCATTTATTTAACCAACTTCAAATATATTTGTTCAGAAACTAATTTATACTAAAACATAAATCTTCAAACCTCTCATTAACTAATTATCAGATCAACCAATTAACTAATTTACCACTACATAACAAATAAAAAACCCCAACGATTGATGCAGGGGCTCTTTTTCACACTATTCAACTGTCACAGATTTAGCGAGGTTTCGGGGCTGATCTACATCGCAGCCTTTTACCACAGCAATATGATATGCCAGTAATTGCAAAGGAATGGCTGCCAACAGGGGTACCAAACACTCTACAGTATCAGGAATACAGATACTGTAATCAGACAAATTACTCACCACCACATCTCCCTCAGTTACTATGGATATGATTTTCCCTTTACGGGCTTTAATTTCCTGAATATTGCTCACTACTTTTTCATACATTCCAACACTAGGTGCTATGACGACAACAGGCATTTCCTGACTTATCAGCGCAATAGGGCCATGTTTCATTTCTGCTGCCGGATACCCTTCTGCATGGATATAGGATATTTCTTTCAATTTTAATGCCCCTTCAAGCGCAACAGGGAAATTATATCCACGTCCCAGATAAATGAAGTTTTGAGCATAGGTAAAGGTTTTTGAAAATTCTGCAATAACTGAATCCTGTTTCAGGATTTCCTTTATTTTTTCAGGGATACGGGCCAGTTCATATACAATTTTAAGATAATCATCCTGGCTGATTGTTCCTTTTTCTTTACCGATAATCAAAGCCAACATGGTTAAAACCGTAACCTGTGCTGTAAATGCTTTTGTTGAAGCAACGCCGATTTCAGGACCTGCATGGGTATAACAACCTGAATGAGTATTACGTGGTATAGAAGATCCGACTACGTTACAAATGCCAAATATAAATGCGCCCTTCGACTTAGCCAGTTCAACAGCCGCCAATGTATCTGCCGTTTCACCTGACTGCGAAATTGCAATGACAATGTCATCAGCATGAATAACAGGTTTTCGATACCTGAATTCAGAAGAGTATTCCACTTCTACCGGAATCCGTGCAAATTCTTCCAAAGCATATTTTCCAATTAAACCGGCATGCCATGATGTCCCACATGCTGTTATAATTATTCTCTTTGCTTTCAGGAATTTTTCCTTATTATCAATAAAACCGGCTAATGTAATGTTATTTTCATCAATATTAACCCGTCCCCTCATACTGTCACTCAGCGTTTTGGGTTGTTCAAAGATTTCTTTAATCATGAAATGAGGAAATCCACCTTTTTCTAACTGACTCAGGGTCATTTCCAGTTTCATTACCTCAGGAGTCTTTTCAACATTACCGATCGTTCTTATTTTAAGCTCTTTACCACGTTCCAGAGTAACAATTTCTTCTTCACCTATATAAACGACTTTATTGGTATACTCAATAATCGGAGTAGCATCGGAGGCTAAAAAATACTCATCTTCACCTATTCCTACAACCAGAGGACTTCCTTTCCTGGCAGCTACAATTAAATCAGGGTGACCTTTTTCAATGATTGCAATGGCATAAGCTCCAACAACCTGGTTAAGTGCTAATTGAACCGCAGTTGTCAAATCGACTTTATTTGATTTTTTAATAAACTCAATAAGTTGAACCAATACTTCAGTGTCCGTTTCGCTGGTAAACGTAAAACCATGCTCAATAAGTCCTTGTTTTAATACGGCGTAGTTTTCAATAATACCATTATGAATGATAGCCAACTCTTCCGACTGGGAAAAATGAGGGTGAGCATTCACCTGATTTGGCTCACCGTGAGTAGCCCAACGTGTATGTGCAATACCAATTGTACCTTCAATATCTTTCTTCTCCGCAAAACTTACTAAGTCCGAAACTTTCCCCTTTGCTTTATAAACATTCAGTTTGTCATTATGCAATAAAGCAATACCTGCACTGTCATATCCCCGGTATTCCAGCCTGCGAAGACCTTTAATAAGAATAGGATAAGCCTGCTTGTCTCCAATATAACCTACAATTCCACACATATTCAAGTTTAGTTTTTATATTAATTTATATTACATTATTTTCCTAAGTCGCTCTAATGATTCAAGAGTATTTTCACGGCTTCCAAAGCCTGTAAAACGCATAAACCCTTCTCCGGCAGATCCAAAAACGATACCCGGTGTTGCTACAATTTGACATTCATACAATAATTGATGAAAAAACTTCCATGAAGGTTGATTATCAGGAGTTTTAAACCAAATATAGGGAGAACTAATTCCGCCATAAACTTCAAACCCGAGGGATAACAATTCGTTTCTAATAAAGGAAGCATTGGTCTGATAATAATTTATCAGCTCTTGAACTTCTGTTTTTCCTTTTCGTGAATAAATAGATTCGGCTCCACGTTGTACTATATATGAAACTCCATTTGTATAATTGGCATTGCGACGGCTCCAAAGTTTTATTAAAGGTACGTTTTCGCCTAATTTTGTATACACCAGTAATTCCTGGGGAAAAACAGAATAACCACAGCGAAGGCCCGTAAATCCGGCAGTCTTTGAATAACTTCGTATTTCAATAGCTACCTTCTTAGCCCCTTTTATTTCGTAAATACTGCGGGGTACATCCGGTTCATTTATATAAGCCTGGTAAGCTCCATCATATATAATAATACTCTGGTGTTCAATGGCATAATCAACCCAACGTTTTAATTCAGGTTTTGTCATCACAATTCCAGTCGGGTTATTCGGATTGCATAAATAAATAACATCCACTTTTTCTGTGGGTAATTCCGGCACAAAATCAGTTTCTTCGGTACACCTCAGATAGACAACATTGCTCCATTTCTGATCATCATTCAACACGCCTGCCCTGCCACTCATTATAGTAGCATTTTCATATACCGGATAAACAGGATCGGAAATGGCGATTATATTATCACGTCCAAGAACATGTCCGATGTTTCCAATGTCGGATTTAGCCCCATCATTTATAAAAACACTTTCTTTATCAAGAAAAACACCTATTGACCGATAATCTTTTAAAATTTTTTCAATTAAGAAATCATATCCATGTGGAGGACTGTACCCTCTGAAAGTTTCAACCTGACTCATTTCGTCAACTGCTTTATGCATGGCCTGTACAACTTCATTGGGTAAAGGACGAGTTACGTCGCCCACACCTAAACGGATTATTTTTGAGTTGGGATGTAGTATTTTGAAAGCGTTAACGCGCTTTTCTATTTCTTCAAAACTATAGATTTCGGGAGTTTTTAAATAATTCTCGTTTGCTAATGCCATTCAAAGAAGGTTATAATAATGAGGTTGAAATACTGCCGGAAATAAAGTGCAAAATTGCGTTTTTTTTTTCATTAATAAAAGGGTTTTACTCAAAAAGATTTGTACGTTGACAGATTTTGGTTCAATTTTCGTTAAATTACTCTTGATTTAGCAACTCATACTCATTTTGAAATCGTCAGATTATCAGTTGACAATCAATAATATTATTCAGTTCGCATTATGTAAGGCATTCGCAGTTTATCTTTTCATTCTGTCAAACTAATCACTGTTCTTCCTTTCAGCTTTCCAGCCAATATTAAGTCAATTGAGCTTTTTAAATCATTAACGCCTATCTCTCTATATAGTTCAAGTAAGTTTTCAGGTTTCCATTCATTTGCCAGCTTTTCCCACAAGTTCTTTCGAATATCTGTCGGGTAGTTTTGAGCTGAGATTCCAATTAACACGTTTCCCCTTAAAATAAATGGAAAAACAGTAGTATTCAGCTGAGTAGATGACACACTGCCGCAGGTTGTAACAGCACCTGAAGGCTTCAGTAATTTTAAAATATTCTCTAATACCTGCCCACCTACAGTGTCGATAGCTCCGGCATATTGAGCGGAAAGTAACGGCCTTTTGTCTTGAAGTTGGAAATCAGCTCTTGAAATTATTTCGTTCGATCCCAGGCTTTTCAGAAAATCATATTCTGCTTCTTTCCCTGTTATGGCTACTGTCTGGTATCCAAGTTTAGCAAGTAAAGTCAATGATACTGACCCGACTCCACCTGTTGCACCCGAAACAAGGATTTTACCATCTTCCGGTTTAACAAGTCCACTCAATTTTAAAACAGAAATGCCGGCAGTAAACCCTGCAGTCCCTATAATCATGGATTCTTTCATGGTTAAACCCACAGGAAGCTTGATCACCCATTCTTCCGGAACACGGATATATTGGCCGAATCCACCGGGAGTGTTCATTCCCAAATCAAAACCCGTTACAATCACTTCATTTCCTGTACGGAATTTGTCACTGTCCGAATATTCAACAGTTCCGGCAGCATCAATGCCCGGTGTATGCGGATATTTTTTAGTGACGCCTTTATTTCCTGTAGCCGACAAGGCATCTTTGTAGTTTAATGAAGAATAGTGAACTTTTATAAGCACATTTCCTGCCGGCAAATTATCGGTTGAAAGGGTTTGAATATTCTGAATGAATTTTCCATCGATTTCTTCAACAACAAAAGCTTTATACTGAATGTTTTTCATTTCGGATTCATAAAATAGATTTAAACAAAAACGTTGAAGCATGAATGCTTCAACGTTGGGTATTATTTATAAAAGCAACCATGCTTCAAAATTCCAAATAAAAATTATTTAGTCAGGAGTAATGGAATTGAAAGAATCCTTCATAGAGCATGTTCCTTCAAAAACAGCATTCGGTTCAACCATCAGTATTTTTGTTTTCACATCCCCTTTAATATAGGCTGTTCCTCTTAATGATAATGTTTCAGAGACTGTTATATCTCCCTCAACAGTACCAATGATTTCTGCATTCACACATGAAATTGATCCTTTCAGATAACCCTTTTGACCAATGACTACTTTCCCGTTACAAGTGATTGTTCCTTCTACATCACCATCTATGCGGAAATCGCTGTCAGCGAATATTTTACCAACAATTTTACTGCCGTTGGTAAGTGCATTATACATTGCACCGGTATTAGTTACTACTTCTTTTGCCATACTTTTAAAGTTAACTCTTTTTTGAACGTTCAAAATTACAGCTTTCTTTCTGAATAAAAAAATAAATCTTTAAAAACATTTTGTCATTTTTTATATAATACACAGATTGCTTTTAATTATACAACGAAATTAACAGCTCATTCTTGATGTTTTAAAGTAAAAATCAATTACTTTTGTGTTGATTTTTGTTAAACCGTTACTATGCAGATAATACATCTACGAAACAAGACAATTGATTACGACCGGTGGGATGATTGTATCGCCAGGTCGCTAAATCATTTGACTTATGGATATTCGTGGTATCTTGATATTGTATCTCCCGAATGGGAAGCATTGGTTTCCAAAGATTATGAATATATTATGCCTCTACCTGTCAAGAGCCGGTATGGAATACCTTACTTGGTGCAACCGGTTCTTACCCAACAGCTGGGAATTTTTTCCAATAAAGTAATTGATGAGCATATTGTTGAAGAATTCATTAAACAAATCCCCTATTTCAGCTATGAATTAAACCTGAATGAAAATAATTTCTATAGCAAAGCACTTGTTTTTCCTAATTTTATTTTGAATTTGATTGAAACGTATGATCAACTTAAAGCAGGATATTCAAAAAACACTCACAGGAATATTGATAAAGCTTTAAAATTAAACCTGACTATTCGTCCTATAATAAATGCCGATAGCTTTTTAGCTTTTTATTTTTCATTCGACAAGTTCTTTTTATCCCCAAAGCAACCAGTCCTTGAAAAACTTATTACAAAAGGAATTTCCGAAAATGCTTTGAGTTTATATGGTGTATATTCAGAAAGGGAAGAACTGATTGCATCACTTTGCATACTTCAAACTGTTGATCGAATTACATACCTGTTACCTGTCTCTAATCCAAAAGGAAAAGAGTCCTCTGCCATGTTTCTGTTAATAGATTATTTAATCCGTAAAGAAGCCGGCCAGGCTAAAATACTGGATTTCGAAGGCTCCCGAATAGAAGGAGTTGCAAGGTTATACAAAGGTTTTGGTGCGAAATATCATCCCTACTATATATTAAAAAAATTTCGGCCTTCGTTTATTATTGATAAATTATCCAGGTGATTATGTCAAAAAAAATTGTTCTTTTAAATACGTGGCATAATTCTTTTGATGACAGGGTATTTTATCATCAGGCAAAAAGCCTGACTGAATCAGGATATAACGTAATGATCATTTCTACGAAAGAAGAAATGATCAAAGAACTTGGAAATACTACTATTAATTCTTTTAATGACAGCCATCTGAACAGGAATGATAAAATAAAAAAGATAATTGATTATCTTGATTCCTTTTCTCCTGACAGCATTGTTTGCGACTCTCCGTTGGCTGTAACAGCTTCATATAAATATAAAAAGAATCATCCTGTTAAGATTGTTTACGACATCACCGAATGGTATCCATCTAAAATACATTTGCAATATACCAAAGGTATCAAAAAACTGTTCCGTTTCTTTGCATTGGTTCTGGTTAACCTGTCAGCCGGCTTTAAATCCGATAGTTTTATTTTTGGGGAATATTATAAATCTATCGAATACAGGATCCTTTTCTGCTGGAAACCATTTGCCAGACTACCTTATTATCCCGATACAAGCTACATTCAATGCTACCCGTTGGAAAAAATTACAACCCAAATAAACCTTTTGTACAGCGGAAAAATAAATAGAGATAAAGGGATTGATACTGTTTTTAAAGCTATTAAACTGGCTGGCAGTAAATGTCCTGAAATACAATTCAAATTGAAAATTATAGGTAATTTCCCAACCTTGGAAGATCAATCCTTTTATGCGGACATGACTTCCCGTCAGGCAGAAAACATTCATATCAGCATCGTTGATTCTTTGCCTTTCCCTGAATTTTGCAAAACTATCGGAAATACTCATCTCTTTTTTGATTTACGGAAAAGAGACTTTGAAAACACGCATTGTTTACCTATCAAACTGTTTTATTATTTAGGGTGTGGAAGGCCGGTCATATATTCTGATTTAAAGGCAATCCGGAAAGAAGTCAGGAACATAAACTTCGGACATCTCTGCAATCCAAATGATATTGATTCAGTTGCCGGTCATATCATGGATTACATCAATCAACCCGGATTGTATACTGAACATGCAACAAATGCGTTAAACATTTCAAAGACAAAGTATAACTGGAATACTATTGAGAATGATTTTATATCGTTTATTGATTCACAGTCTAAATGACATGTTTATCTAAAATCACATGAACTAACCCTGAATGCGGAAAAGGTACAAAAAAATAAAGAAGTCTATTTCTAACAATACGAAAGTAATTGAGAATTATTTTTTTATGACTGCTCTCCAGATAATCAATGCATTATTTGGCATTCTGATATATCCTTACCTTATTCGGGTTTTAGGTGCAGGCAGTTATGGGTTGTATGTATTTGCATTTTCTGTTACCTCCTATTTTGTAAGCTTTATCTCGTTTGGGTTTAATCTGCCTGCTGTCAAATTGATTGTTCAGAATCTCGATAACACACAGAAAAAGAATGAAATACTGTCCGGTATTTTTACTGCTAAGTCACTGCTTGCCGTCCTTTCATTCATCGTTTTTTTAGTCCTTTTATTCACAGTCCCTTTTTTACAGAGCCATAAGCTTGTTTTTGCCATCTGTTTTAGTCAGATACTTGCCGAGGTTCTTTTTCCTGTCTGGTATTTCCAAGCAATTCAGAAAATGAGAGTAGTCACGCTTATCCAGCTGGGATTCAGATTCCTATCATTACCTTTTATTTTCCTTTGTATCAAAAAGCCCGAAGATTACTGGATATATGCACTGATTGCTTCCCTGTCCGTTTTACTGGGAGGTATTTCATCTGTCGTTTACCTGAACCGGATTGAAAACATCAGGTATCATTTTGTATCTTTCAAATCATTGAAAAGCTATTTTAAGGATGCCATGCCATTCTTTTGGATGAATTCCACCAGTACCATTAAGCAGGAAAGCGTAACCATCATAATAGGCTCATTCTTTGGAATGAGGGATGTAGCCCTGTTCGATCTGGCAAATAAGATTATCCTTCTTCCGCGTATGCTCACAACCAGTATTAACGGAGCTCTATTCCCAAAATTAATTGAGAATATTCAAAAGGCGGTAGTAAAAAAGATCATTCTTTACGAAACATTATTAGGATTGGGAGTCATGGCCGGGGTAGTCATTTTCGGGCGTTGGATCATTCTTATTTTAGGCGGAACTGCCATGCTGGATTCCTATCCGTTGGCTATTATTCTGAGCGCAACAGTACTCGTATGGCTGGTGGTAGGCTGTTATATCAGTTTTATTTTTGTGCCGAACGACAGGTATTATTTTGTTACCTGGAATCAGTTTGTGGCTTTTGGTAGCTTTTTCCTTTTCTGTATCGCAGGCCTGCTTCTTTTTCATTCTATCCTGATCGTGGTTGTTGCCCTTTCTCTTTCCGGTTTAAGCGAAATAGCCTATTGCAATTACCTGATAAAAAAACACAATCTGCAATGAATCCGAAAGTATCTGTTTTAGTACCCGTTTATAAGGTTTCAGCATATATAGAACGATGTGCCGAAAGCCTCTTTAACCAGACATTCAAAGAGATAGAATATATATTTGTCGACGATGCTACTCCGGACGACAGCATTGAAAAACTGACTGCCATTATGGAGTTATACTCGGAACGTAAAAAGCAGGTCAGGATTATCCGCCATCCTGTCAATAAAGGACTGGCATATACCCGTAATACCGCCATAAATGCTTCTACAGGCGACTACATTGCTGTAGTGGACAGCGATGACTATATGGAGCCTGAAATGATTGAAACGCTTTATAAGAAGGCCGTAAAGGAACAGGCCGACATAGTGGTTTCCGACTATTTCATGGAATATAAAGATAAAACAGCGATCATAACCGATTATGTCGATGCCGACAGGAATGAAAACTTTAAAAATATCATCATATACGATAAAAGTTGTACTTCCTTATGGAACAAACTGGTTAAAAGGTCATTGTATGAAAGGCCTGACTGCCGTGTTCCCGAAGGTTTAAATTATCACGAAGACCGTTATGTAATGACCAGGCTTTACTATTTCGCAACTAAAATCGTTAAAGTCGATCAGGCATTCTATCACTATGTTCAGTTTAATGCCAATGCCATTACCAAATCAAAGGAACGAATGCATTTTGAGAATGTAGTGCAATTTTGGAATTCACTTGAAGCATTTCTACTTGAACAAAACGTTTATGATGTGTATAAACCCATCATGGCATTTCCCAAAATGCAGGGAAAAGTCCGTTTAATGATTGATACGCATTCCTCAGCCTTGAGGAAAGAGTATGCCGGGTTGTTCCGGGAAGAGGAAAAGCAATGTATTTCAAAATTTACCAAAGGAGAAAGACTCATGCTGTATTTGGTACGTTACCGTTTATTCTTTTTAGCCGGTTTGTTTCATAGTTATCTTTTATTGAAAAATAAAAGATAATATTTATTCATACTATGTTAAGTTTACCGTATGAAAAGAAAGTGTTAATAACGTAGACTTTCAAACCAGATATATGCTGAGATAAGATAAATTTCTGAGACTATAACGTTTTGGGTGGGAAAGCCATGCACCAGGCTTCAGTCCTCTTTATCCCCGCAGTGCTGCTGTTTCACCCTTCGACCGGCTTACTTGCTCTCTTAGTTCTTGATTAAGTCGTTGTAAAGTCGTTTTATTGTATTCATTCACTCTCTGTTTTTTCATAGATATCCTTTAGATATCTTAACCTATTAATGATATAAGACATCTAAGTTATATCTATGAGACATCTTAGAGATATCTACGAATTAAAAGAGAATGTATATAGTCATAACCATGGAGCAAGAAAGAAAATGAAAGCCGGTGATCGGGTATAGGAAGACCCGTGAAAATAAAGGCAAAAAAGTCCTGCTGGAGGCAACATGATCGTTTCTTTCCGGATTTTCTAACGCAGATGGAATGGTGTAATGCCCATTGTTGCGATTAAAAGAATTTTTTGCCTTGTTATAGTTCGTGGAGGGGCTACAACCTCTTGATAGGGTAAAAGAATCTTTGAATCTTTCAGTCAAAAACTTCCAAACCAATCCTTTATATTGGTTTGGAGAAATCAAAGACATGAAACATAAAAATAAAAAACCAACACAACCTGCATTTCTTTTGTTGGAATTTTTAGTAATCCTTATTTTATTGGATTTGATATTTACCTGCCCAAAAACGTTATAGAGCCAAATCTCTTGATAAATTCACGTTTCTGTATCAGTTTAAGTTATGTTCAAATTCTTATACTTCAACATAAAATTAAAAACCTTAGATTATGTTGTTTTCAACAACTTCATATTGAAAAAAAAAATTCAGCTGAAAGTTATAAACAAATTGTTGAAAGATTTTAGATGGATGATTGGAAATTGTTTTGTACTTTTGAAACCCACATTTATAAATTATTAATTGCATATTATTGAGCATATATGGCTGAAAAACGCAACTACACTAAAAAACCTATGACTCCTGTTCCTATTCCGGCAAATGAGTTTGGTAAACTTCCACCTCAGGCTCCCGAACTGGAAGAGGCTGTATTAGGAGCTATTATGATTGAGAAGGATGCATATTCTCTTATTTCAGAAATCCTGAAACCTGAATGCTTTTATAAAGTAGCCCATCAAAAGATTTTCGAAGCCATCATGACGTTGGCAATGCATCAGGAGCCCGTTGATATGCATACGGTAACTGAGCAACTACGTAAGATAGGCACCATTGATGAAGTAGGTGGTCCATATTATATAACATTGCTCACAGCTAAAGTTTCATCGGCAGCACACCTGGAATATCATGCCCGGATTATTGTTCAGAAGTTTCTAGCACGTGAACTTATACGCATTTCAACTGAAATACAAACCAAAGCATTTGACGATAAGTCCGATGTGGATGATTTGATGCAGGAAGCCGAAGGTATGTTATTTGAGGTATCGCAACGGAACCTTAAAAAGGATGTCACTCAAATCAATCCGGTTATTGAGGAAGCCATCCATCGTATGCAG
>TBL_comb47_HYPODRAFT_10005837_pt1 | contig 13538 bp, 9 predicted proteins | sample TroBogypolimnion_40_FD_10682 | JGI IMG/M metagenome (IMG submission 10682)
GGTGGCGGTGTTCCTGCCGGGCACCGTGGGTTTGCCACTGACCCTCGTGGCGTGGTGCCTCTTCGCGCTGCTGGCGGTCACGGTCCCCGCCTCGAAGATCATCAACCGTTTGGTGGAGGGCCACTGGCACGGATTCACTGTCGGCGGCGCGTCATTTGTCGGCATGGTTGCCTTCCCCTGGATGGTAATGGGCGTGGCGCGGCTGACGCTTCCGGCGGCTGACGTGATGGCGGCGGTGCTGTGTGTGCTGGGTGCCCTCGCATCGGCGTATGCCATGGGAGAAGGCATCGGGCGCCTGGCCTGCATCAGTTTCGGCTGTTGCTACGGAAAGCCGCTTTCGGCTTGCCCAGCCTGGTTGTCGAGGTGGTTCGCCCGGAGCGCTTTCGTGTTCGAGGGCCGCTTGAAGAAATCGTCTTACGAGCACGGCTACGAGGGAGAACGGCTCATTCCCGTACAGGCCATGACGTCCGTCATTTCGAGTGCAGCCGGACTCATGGGGGTTGCAGCGTTTCTGTATGGGCATCCCCTTCTTGCCTATCTTGCGCCCGTCATCATCACGCAGATGTGGCGGTTCGTGTCGGAATTCCTGCGGGCGGACTATCGGGGTGCGGGCCGGATTTCTGCTTACCAAGCCATGGCGCTAGTCGGTGCGGGCTACTCCGTTCTGCTGGGCTGTTTCTGGCAAGGCGTCCCGGTTCCGGCACCAGACGTCGATCGTGGTTTGGCGCTGCTATGGACACCCGGAGCGATTCTGCTGATTGAAGGCTTGGCTATATTTGTGGCGATCCGCATGGGTCTCAGCACAGTCACGACTGCCCGCATAAGCTTCGATCTGATCCAGAACAAGAAGGCGGATCGGGGTTAGCCGCATAAGGAAGGAAAGGGGAGAAACCACTTGTAACCCGTCCGTGCGCATGCCACAATCACCATGGTTGACTGATGGCCGCATGTTCAAGATTAACAGCCACTTGCGTAGATCCCATCAATCTGTGCACTCAGAACAAGACCGTCTTCGTCAAGACATACCATGAAACACCTTCCGCCTCTCATTTTGATCGTGTTCTCGCTTGTTGCGAGTGCCGCCGCACAAATGAACCACGCCGAGTTGCTGAAAAAGATACCGGAAGAATTTCTCACCCGCGTGGGCGGAGCCATGCCGGATCAAAACGGGCTCGTCGGGCATAACCACGACGGCTTCAAGGCCAGCGCCTTTCAACGCGGCGCGACGCTGACGCTGGCGATTGCCGCCGCCCGCGGCGACAGGAAGCGTGCCGACGATTGCTGGCGTGCGGTCGATGCGACCTTTGCGCGGCAGAAGGAGGCTGGACATTTTGGCGACCCCCCCACCAGCGTCGCTTTCTGGCTTTGCGAGTTATGCCGCTCTCTTTTGGTCGTTAAGCAAAGCCCGCTGTCCGGAGACTACCAGGACAGGATTGCAGTTATCCTGCCCAAGATTCGCAAGGCCGCCGACTGGCTGGCGGAGCAACAGGCCGCGCTGATCAAGGCAGACGGCGACACGCCCAACCGCCTGTTCTTCTCGGCTGAGGCCTTTTGCTTTGCGGGAATCCTTTTGAAGGACGAGAAACTCATCGCTATCGGGAAGGATTTTATAACCCGCGGAATGAAGCTCTTTCGGGACGAGGACGGCGTGTTTCTGGAGCACAGCGGCGGCGACTCGAGCTACCAGGCCGTGAATCTACTCCGGTTGCAGGAAATCGTGATGCACTTTCCCGATCCGAAACTCGAAGCCGCGATTCGCAAAGGCATGATGTGGGAAATCACCCGCATCTCAGCGGACGGAGCGGTCAGCACCGAAGGCAACACCCGTGTTCGTCCCGGCGGCGAGAAGTACATGGGAGCCGAGAAGAAGGTCAACGTGGGTGAGATCACGCTTGCGCTCCTCATCTTTCACCTCCGCACCGGCGATACCGATGCTTTGGCGGCAGCTCAGCGGATGCGCAAACACGACACTAAAGTAGCTTGCGAGAAGTAATGTTGAAGGCCTCGTTATCTTTTTGGAAAGGGAATGAAATGCTCGGGGCCTTTTAGGGGTATACGCGGCACATCCCCCTTCCGTTCGTCGTCATCAGCACATTGATCGACCGTTTCCAATTTTGTTTGCGGCCGCTTATTTTTTGACGCTCTTTTCTGAAAATAGCTGAGCAACTTTTTTGGAAATAGCATAACAAGACCTCCTGACAACGTGCTCAAAATAGCGATGGCATACGAGAAAATTGTTACAGTGGTATGTGAGTTACGTGATTTCTTGTGAATGCCGGCGGCACGGCCCGTGTCGGACGGCCAAGCGTCTCGGTGCGGTTGCGAGCGGATGTGCCGGAGCTTGTCTTTCCAATTCTGTTCTGGCATATTCTTTTTATGCCGATGCGCCCAAACATCATTCGATCGATTCTTGCTGAGACGGCGGGTCTCGCCGACAAAACGGCTCTGGTCGAAGGGACGCGATCCATAACCTATGGCGGCCTCGCAGAGTCCGTCGCAAGGCTCGCCCAAGAGCTGAACGAACTGGGCGTCCGGCCGCTCGACCGCGTCGCTTTTTTGTGCCCCGACAGCATCGACTACGTCATCCTTTCGCTGGCGATTCTCTCCCTCGACGCCGCCGTCGTTCCGATCGCCCCCGGGCTCATGTCGGACGAGCGTGCAGCATTACCGGAACAGATGGACGTACACTTCGTCCTGTCCGACGCGGCGCTCTCGCCGGACACGACGGGAAACGTGCTGCGCGACACGGCTGATCTGATGCGCACGTTCCGTCTAGCTCCGCGAACAGGCGTGCGCCCACCTCCGGAAGGCTACGAGGCCATCCGCCCGGCCTTCATCCGTTTCTCTTCGGGCACGACCGGCGCGAGCAAGGGCGTGGTCCTTTCCCACGAAACCATTCTGGAGCGCACCGATGCCGCAAACAAAGGGCTCGGAATCACCTCCGGGGATGTCGTCGGCTGGGTGCTCTCCATGAGCTTTCATTTCGTGGTGACCATCCTGCTCTTCCTCCGCAAAGGCGCAACCATCGTGCTCTGCGGCGACCCGCTGCCGGGCGCCCTGATCGAAGCCTTGCAGCGGCACCCGCTCACCCTCCTCTATGCGAGCCCGATCCACTACCGGCTCCTGACAGTCGCAAACGCGCTGACGCCCGCGCAGTTCGCCGCGCTCCGCATGGCGGTCTCAACCGCCGTCAAACTGCCGGCTCAGATCGCCCAAAGCTTCTTCGAACGGTTCGGCGTCCGGCTCACGGAGGCCTACGGTATCATCGAAGTCGGGCTGCCTTTTGTCCACAGCCCGCAAGCGCACGCGAACGACGGGCTCCTGGGGAAACCCCTGCCCGACTACACCGTCAGGCTAAGCGCAGACGGCGAGGTCTTAATCCGGGGCAAGGGCATGTTCGACGCCTATTTTTCGCCGTGGCAGCCGCGAGCGGTTTGTCAGCCCGACGGCTGGTTCCACACCGGCGACATCGGCGAATTCTCGGAGGACTGCGAACTGCGACTGGTCGGCCGGCGCAAAGCGGTGATCAACTTTTCGGGCATGAAGATCTTTCCGCAGGAGGTCGAAGATGTTCTCAACCAGTTCCCGCCCGTCGCCGAATCCCTCGTGTACGGCGAAACCCATCCGGAGTACGGACAGCTTCCCTGCGCGAAGATCGTTCTGAAGGAAGGCGCAGCCGCATTCGACGAAGCTGCCATCCGCGCTTTCTGCCGCTCTCGGCTGGCCCTTCACAAAATCCCAAAGGCCTTTGCCTGCGTGTCCGCGCTCCCGAAAACCGCCAGCGGCAAAATCCGCCGGATCTAAAGCAACCAACTCATCCCTGTTTCCTTATTCGCGCTTTCCCCGTTTTATCGGAATCCCCTTCTTGTTTCGCGCCCGCCTTTCTGGCATAATTTCACCATCTTTAATCGAACCAAGCGATAACTATGCTGACGACCATGTTCTTCAAACGAGATAAAACGATCACCCGCGAGCGCCACGAGCATTGTATTTCCCGCGCAAATATCGACCCTGACGCGCTTAAAGTGCTCTACCGCCTCGCGAACACAGGACACATCGCCTTTCTGGTCGGCGGCAGCGTGCGCGACCTGTTGCTGGGACGCCAGCCCAAGGACTTCGACATCGGCACCGACGCGCGCCCGAACGACATCCGCCGCCTGTTCCGCAACTGCTTCCTGATCGGCCGCCGCTTCCGCCTCGCGCACATCGTCTTCGGGCGCAAGGTGATCGAGACCAGCACGTTCCGCCGCCAGCCCGACGAGAGCGAAAGCGAGAACGGCATCTACCAGACCGAGGACAACACCTTCGGAACCCCGGAAGAGGACGCCAAGCGGCGCGATTTCACGGTCAACGGGCTGTTCTATGACATCAAGACCTTCTCGGTCATCGACTATGTCGGCGGACTCAAGGATCTCGAAAAGAAAGTGCTGCGCTGCATCGGCGATCCCAACATCCGGTTCCGCGAAGACCCCGTCCGCATGATGCGCGCGGTCAAGTTCGCTGCACGCCTGGACTTTACGCTCGACCGCGCCTGCCGCAAAGCGCTTCTCAAACATCACGCCGACATCCTGAACGCCTCGGTCCCCCGCGTCTGCGAAGAGGTCTTCCGTCTCTTCACCTACAACTCCTCCAGCGCCGCCTTCAAGCTGATGTGGGAGTTCAAACTGCTTCAGGACGTGCTTCCCGAAGTCAGCGCGTTCATCGACCGCTCGGGCGGGAAGAACTCACCGCTCTGGAAGTATCTCAACGCCTTGGACAAGGACCCCCAGAACGCCGACCTGTCCAACGGCGTGCGCATGGCCAGCCTCTTCTATCCGCTCTTCCTAGAGCAGCTCCGCAGGGAAGAAGCCGCCTATCCCAACAGCCGAATCAACAGGCAGCACGTTGCCCGGACCACGCTTCATCCCATCGCCGAATACCTGCGCGTCCCCAAAGCCACGCTCTTCACTGCCGTGGCGCTGATGGATGTCCACCGCCGCTTTTCCGAAAGCCCAAAAAAGAGCCGCGGCCACCGCTTCCTCTACCATCCGGCCTTCCCCGAGGCGATCGCCTTCCAGCGCATCGTTCTGACCGCAGAAGGCGAGGACGTCTCCGTCCTGAACGAGTGGCAGGCGCTTTACGACCAGGAAGTCGCCCGCGACATTCCCGCGCCGAGCGAGGAAGGCCAGGTCGACGTCGAAGCCGACCAGCCTCGCGACGCCGAGCCTCTTGAGGCCCCACGCCGCAGGCGGCGCCGGCGCAAGCCGCGCCCCTTCGACCGCGCAAACGCGCCCGAGTCGTCCGGCCAGAACGGCGAACCGCGTGCCGTCACTGTCACCGAAGTGCGAACTGAAGAGCCCCCGCGCACAGACGGCTGCGACTGACCATTTGGTCAAACCCATCGGGTAGGGCCGCATCCCCGAGGCAGCCGTCTTGCTCCCGGTAGGGACGCCTCCCCGAGGCGTCCGCGGACGGTTCGGGGACCCGTCCAACTGAAGAACATTAGTTTCTCTTGTAGATTCGCACGTAGTCGATGACGTACTTCTGTGGGAAAACGCTATCGTCGATGCCCTTCTGACCGCCCCAGCCCCCGCCGATCGCCAGATTCATCAGCAGGTAGTGCGGCTTGTGGAACGGGTTCTTATCATCCTTGCCAGCCTTCTCAACCGGACAGGTGAAGTACTTGGTCTCGTCGTAATAGAAATCCATGCGGTCGGCGAACCACTCGACGGCATACACGTGGAAATCGTCCGAGGGCGCTTGCCCTTTCAGATTGCCGCCGAACGAATCGTGCTTGCCCTTCTCGTATCCGAACCAGTGGACCGTCGCGAACACCTTGTCCGGCTCGTGCCCAACAGCCTCCATGATGTCGATCTCGCCGCATTTCGGCCAGCCGAAACCGGGCTTGTCGTGGTTCACGCCCAGCATCCAGATCGCCGGCCACATGCCGCGCCCGCGCGGCAGCTTCGCCCGCACCTCGATGCGCCCGTACAGCGTCTCAAACAGCCTTTGCGTCGTGAGGCTCGCCGCCGTGTAGTGGGACTTCTTTCCGTCCGGCGCCGTGTATTCCTCTTTGCGCCCTTCGATGATCAGGCACCCATTCTCCACGCGCGCGTTCTCCAGCCGCTCCCGCGTGTAGTATTGCGCCTCGTGGTTGCGCACGAACCCCACTTCGTTCGTCCACTTCTTCGCGTCGGGCAGCCCCGGCTTGTCGAACTCGTCCGACCACACCAGCTTCCACCCCGCCCGCTCCTGCGCGAGCGACAGTCCCGCAACCAACATGATCACGGAAGCGAACGTCCTTGTCTTCATCGAATTCTTCGGAATCTTCGAGTTCATCGGTTTCTCCTTATTTGCTATGGGCAGGCTCTCACTCCGCCACATAGCTGGCACAAAACACCTGCGCCGAAACGCCGCCGTCGGACTTGAGCGGCACGTAGCGCAGTTCGGTGGCGCCCTTTTTCAAAATGATCGGCTTCTCATACAACGGTGCGGTCGCATCGGGATCGCTGCCATCCAACGTGTAGCGCACCTTGACCGACGCGTCCTTCACGATGCTCACCGCCGTTCTTGCCGGCACCGTTCCTCCCGCCGGCTCCGCGCGAATCTGCCACGCCGCAGGCGGAAGTTCCGACGCGATCCGGATATCGTCAAACAGCGCCTCAAACGGACCGCCCCCTTTCCGCGTGTCGTAGGCCGCCATCACCGTCTCAATTCTCTGGCCCGCGAACTTACCCAGCGGAACCACAATCTTAGTCCACGCGCCAACCGCGCAACGCTTCAAACCCGGAAAAACCGCATCGCCCGCCGTGTCTAGCAAGCCGCTCGCGCGCAGGGTGCCGCCTCCAGAAAAACGCAGATCGATCGCGGTTGAGCGCCCGTTCTCATTGAGCGGCTTGTGCCAATACGCCAGCGCAGTGTCGGGCATGATGAAAATTGGCGTCTCGCACACCGTCTGATACACGAACGAATAGGCCGGGTCGTCCGACATGCCCTGCAGCAACACCACGCGCTTGCCGCTGTGCGCATCACTGCGTTCAACCATGCCGCAATGGTTCTCTCTCACCTTGCGCAGGCCTCCGCCGCGCATCGCCACCGTGTCTGCCACCGCCTCCGGTTCCCCCGGCTCAAACGAGGTCGCAAACGCCGAAGGCAAGCCCTTCGCGTCGAAAACGAAATGCCTGGCCGCCGAGTTGAAGAACCGCCGCACGCGCTTACGGTCGCCCTCCACGCGCAGCACGCCCTGCTCGTACACGGTTCCGACCACCTCGGCCTCGGCCGATGCGGAAACAGCCACATGCGCGGGCAGGTCGCGGTCGAACACGCCGTTGACCGCCTCCAGCCGCCCGGCCCTCACCTCGACCACGCCCGTCAGCGTGTTGAACTGCTCCAGCCGCACCGTGCCGCTGCCCTCCAGCAACGCCGTGGCAGGCCCGGCCCACATCTGCGAGTTGTAGAACCGCGCCAGCCCCCGGTCTCCCGGCAGCGTCACAACCGTGGCCTTCGCCAACTCGCCGAGCGACGTGAGCTGCGTCAGCGCCAAATCCACCTCGGAGCCGCTTTTCGTCTCGAACACGATCGACCGGCTGCCCGCGTCCGTGCCGTGCATCAGCACCTGCGCATGCGTCTTGCCCTGGAACTTTAAGCCGTCGTACGCCGCGTAGAGAAAGGTGCCGCGCATCTGCTCGTCGCGGCAGCCGCTGAACACCAGCCCCTCCAAAAACTCGCGCTGAAACGCGATGATATGCCCGCCTAAGTCGCCCTGCTTGTCGCCGTTCACGCGCGGCAGCCGCGCCGGAAGCCGCGCGGCATAGTGCGGGTTGAACTGCACATCCTCGACCCAACCCTTGCCCTCGCAGTTGCCCACGAACAGCCCGCGACGGTACATCGACCCGGCCAAATACGAAATTCGGTGGCCGTCGCTCCGGTTCGTCGCGAAGTCCACACCTTGCCACGCGTTGCCGATGGTCACGTCGGTGAGCCAGCACCGCTTGCCCAGCGAGCGCACGGTCCAAGGATACGGCACCGGCGCCGTGAGCGGCTGTTCGGGATACCAGAAGGTCAGCCCGCGCAAACCCGCCTCCGGCTTCAGGCTCACGAAAGGCGTCCCGTCTTCTTTGCCCTGATTCTGGTAGATCATCAGCACGGAGCCCGCCGAAACCGTGTGGTGCGGCACATCGAAACAGCCGCGCAGCTCCACGCCCGTCGGCACCGTAATGTTGCTGCGGAACTTGTAAAGTCCCGCAGGCACATAGACCGTGCCGCCGCCCTGATTCGCGCCAGCCCGATCCAGCGCGGCTTGAAACGCCGCCGCATTGTCCCCGTTCGTCTCCGACGCGCCGAAATCGGTCACCACGAACAGCGCGTCCGCTTTGGGTCTTGGGAAAACGAGTGGCTCCGGCGCAACAGCCGTCGCTTTCTGCGCATACGGATTCCGCGCGCTCACCATCACGTCGCCGTTTGTGGACGCGTTGACGATCTTCGCCAGCTTCTCATCGAAGCCCAGCAGCCTCGCACGCGCGACCTCCGCGCCGATCTTCACGTCTCCCACGGAAGAGTCCTGCACCAGCAGTTGTCCGCGCACCGCATCAACCGCGCTCTTCGTCAGATCGCAGGCTTGAAAGGTCGCCACGCCCGGCCCTTCCTGAGCCACAACCCCGTTGAAACGGCAGGTGTGGAACTGAACCACGGCGTCGAAACTCTCCGCGCCAAGGAACGCGTGATCCGCGCCGGCGAACGCGCAGTGGTAAGCCGAAAAGCCCACCTGGTTCAGCGAAGTCACTTCAAGCGCACTTCCGCATCCGCTCAGATCCGATTCGGCAAGGACGGCATTGCTCGTGCCATGCACGCCCTTGCGAAAGACTAACCCGCGCCGGCACCCATCGATTTTCAAACGCCAGATATACTCCCAGTCGCTGCGTCCGATGTCCACCGCCACGGTGTCGTGAGCCAGCAGATAGGCGCGCGCCGCAGCGACGTCCGGCGCACCGGCAAGGCAGCTCGAACTCCAGACCTGCTGCGAGACCGCAATTTCAGAGAGGCGTCCGATGTCCGTCGTGCTGTCGATGGAAATGCCTGTTTTGAGCGCGCAGATGCGCAGGTTGCGTAAAGTGTGCAGTTCGTTGCCGTCCGGGCCGATGCAGATCGCTTTCCAAGAGTTGACGAACGTGCAGTCTTCGACCGTCTGATTGTCGTTGGCGGGCATCGCCGCGTTCTTGACCGTCCACGGATATGGGATAGGATCGGGCAGCCGCTGTTCGGGATACCAAAAGGACAAACCAATAAGTCCGCTGCCGCGTTCGACGGAAAATGTCGCGGGCGCGTCCTCATTGCCTTTGTCCGCCGTGATCCGCAACAGCGTGCTATGCGCGATGTCACTCTCCGACCGGTCTCCCCGCAACGTGACGCCCTCGAGGACGGTCACACGCGACGCAATGGTGTAAGTGCCGACCGGCAGGAACACCGTACCCCCGCCTGCCTTCGACACGCGGTCGATCACGGTCTGCAACGCGGGCGCGGCATCCGTTTCCACCTTGCCCGGCGCCGCAAACACCTCGGTGGCGATGACGGTGTCCCGCGTCGGAAACTGCGTCTTCACAACCTGCGGTTCGGCCCACGCAGATGTGACCGAAACAAGGCACAAAATAAAAAAGAGTTTCCTCATCGCCCATTCCTCTCAGATCGTCGTCAAGAATACCCGTTGGGAGCAAGGACACTCTTGTCCTTGGCCTTCGCGGAAGCGGGGTCACTCCCGTCCCCGTTGCAAGGACAAGAGTGTCCTTGCTCCCAAGGCTTAGCCTTCTACTCCCTGACGATCCTCACGCCCTCTGGCGCTTGGATGTCGCTCTTGACACTGCCGTCGGCTTGTTTCTCATGCCGCACCTTGATCACGCCCAGCGGCGTCGGGAAACTTCCTTCGGCCCACTGCAAATCGCCGAGGACAGGTTTCACGCGCACGGTCTTGCAGCCCACCTCCGCCACTTGGATGCCCAGCACGCTTTCGATGAGCCACGCCGCAGGGCCGGACGACCAGCCGTGGCAGAGGCTGTGCCGGAAGCCTTTGTAACAGAACTCGCCATAGTCGCCGTGGATATCCTTCTTGCCCGCCACTGGCAGCTCGTCGATGCGGAAAGCGTTATTGGTCCACGCCACGTTGAAGTCCTCCCAGAAGCTGGTCGCGCCCATGTCGAGCATGCCGCCCCAGTAATTCCGCACCGTGTCGATGCCGCCCTGCACGTTCCCCGCTTTGGCCATCGCCTCCAGCATGTAGAAACCGTAGAACGTCGAAACGCCCTGCACGCCGTCCTTGACCAACTGCTCGTTCATGGCCTTAGCGTCGCACAGGCCCGACAGCGCCAGCAGCGCCGCGGCCTGCTTGCTGCCTTCCGGCGCAGGCGTGTATTGGCGCAGCCGCGCCGCGCCCGCCTTGCACTGCGACTCCAGCTCGGCGTCGTTCAGCGCCGCAGCGAGCCGCGCGCCGTCCTCGAAGGTCATGAGCATCAGCGCGTGCATGCCCGCATCCACGGCCTTGCGGTTGTGCTGCGTGGGCCAGTCGAGGAAGCCGCTCGGCAGGGCGCAGCGGTTGTCCGCGCCGATGTGCTTGACGAGATTCGCGAACACGACCTTGATGTAATCGTGATGAGTCTTGAGGTACGCGAGGTCGCCGGTGTAGCGATACCAGTCGTGCTGGCAGCGGAGCCACCAAAGCGTGTAGGAGGGCATGCCGTTCATCCACTTGTCGGCGGGCGTGGTGTGCCACATGTAGTCGAGCGACGCGGGCAGCACCTCCTGTTTGCCGAATACGGCCATCAGCGACGACACCTCCGGATGCATGTCGCCCATCCAGACCAGCCGGTCGCGTTTGATGCCGTCCCAGATGTAGTCCTGGCAGCAGAGGTGCACCGTGCGCGCGGCAGTCGCCCAGACCGCGTTCAGGCGCTCATCGCTGCTCCTGAACGAGCCTAGCTGCTGCATCGGTCGCATCAGCGAAATCGCGCGGACCGACTCCAGGCTCAGCACGCCTTTGGAGACCAGATCCACGCGGACGAAACGGAACCCTGAGTTGCCGATCTCGCGCGCGCCCAGCCACGGCAGGTCGATCACGCCGTCGCGAATGGCGTGGTCGTTGCACGCGCCGCGTTCGCCCAGTTCGGCCATCGCCTCGGCCACCGACTCGCCGGTACGCACGCGCACCTTCACGTCCTTGCCGCTCGGCCCGCCCGAGGCGAGCTGCACGCCGCCGTGCAGTTCGCGACCGAAGTCGACCAGCACTGAAGCGGGCGCACCCTTGTTCTCCATGCGGCAGCCGGAGCCCGCCAGAAAGACGCCCTCAGGCACCTGCCCGTATTTCTCCTTAAGCAGGATTTCCGCATCGGCCACCGACGACTGCGCACTCTTTTCAGACACCCAAACCACGCGCGTGGGCATCACGAACGACCGCACGCGCGGATCCGCCTGATCCGCCGCCATCGCACATCCCGCCGCCGCCATCAGACAGAAAACAGTTTTCATTTTTCTTCCTTTGCGCTACTCCGTCAGCCACTTAATCGCACTCTCGCGATCAAGGAAAATCTTAACTTTAAATCCGCGGTTATAGCAGGCCGTTTCCCAGAATCTGACGTTCTCGGCAGAGTCCGGAAGTCCGGGGAGGAGAACCGCCTCTTTGATGGTATGACCGAGTCCGCTCGCGGCCAGCGCATCCGCAAGGAAGTAGAGGTCGACGACCGAGTGTCCGCCGACAAGCGCCGTGCAGTCACCTAGAAACAGGTTCAATCCGCGAGCGTGCGCGAGAGAAAGGGTCTCGCTGATGGCGGTGGCAAGCTCGGGCTGCGACAGAACACCTGAGTAGCAAGTTTCAACGATCGGCAGGTCGGGATGAACGCTGGTTTGCCACGGCATATGGACCTCCTGTTTAGAATGGCCTGAAACCGAATGAATATACAGTATGACATTGCCCAAATGTCATGACAAGCTTGGCGTTGACTTCATCCTGCTTTTGGATTACTTTCTCACCACTCGAACCGCCATGTTTCAAACTCACATACCCGTCGATTTCCTGCGCGACGAATCGCGCAAATGCGGAACCGCAGAGGCGATCACCTTTCCCCGATGCACCGCCGAACTGGTTGCCGCCGTCCGCGAGGCCGCCGTCAAGGGGCGTCCCATCACCCTGCAGGGCTCGCGCACCGGCATCTCGGCCGGCGCAGTCCCCGATGGCGGCGTCATCGTCAATCTCTCAAAGATGGACCGCATCCTCGACATGCGCACCGACTCAGATGGCCATACGTTTCTGCGCGTACAAGCCGGCCTACCGCTCGTCGCACTCCGGCGGCACCTCGCGACGATGGAGAGGTCGGGCACAGAGACCCGCCCCTACGTTTTTCCGCCCGATCCGACCGAGACCTCTGCCAGCCTCGGCGGCATGGCCGCCTGCAACGCTTCGGGCGCATGCTCATACGCGTACGGCCCCACGCGCAACCATATCGAAGGACTCACCGTCGTGCTGGCGGACGGTGACACGCTGACGCTGCGACGTGGCCAAGCCTTCGCAACCGGGCAACACTTCTCACTCGTCACGGATAGCGAACGGACGATTTCAGGTGAATTGCCTGACTATACGATGCCTTCTGTCAAGAACGCGGCAGGTTATTGGGTGCGGCCCGACGTGGATCTGCTTGACCTCTTCATCGGCAATGAAGGCACGCTGGGCATCATCGCGGAACTGGAGTTGCGCCTGACACCCAAGCCGTACAAGACCCTCGGAGTCCTCTGTTATTTGGCCGACGAAACACGCGTCCTCGATTTAGTCGATTCTCTCCGCCGCCACGCGCAGGCGGCCCGCCCGCATACGCTCGCCGCCCTCGAATATTTCGACGAAGGCGCGCTGCGTCTGATCCGCGCCAGCGCCCCGCACACCGGGCTTCTTTTGCCGCAGCCCCGGCCGCACTGGTCCTGCGCACTCTACGTGGAGTGGGCGCTCGTGTCCGACGAGAACACACCGGAGCCGCTGATGGACCGGCTGCTCACCGCATGCGGCAGCCGGGCTGACGACACCTGGGTGGCCGCCGATGCGCCGGCGCTGGACAAACTGAAGACGTTCCGACACGCCGTGCCGGAACAGGTCAACGCCATCATCGCCGAACGTAAACGCCAGCACCCGGAGCTGACGAAACTAGGCACAGACCTTTCTGTGCCCGACGACAAATTGAAAGACGTCATGCGGCTCTACCGTAGCGACCTGAAGGCCGCAGGGCTGGAGCATGTGATTTTCGGCCACATCGGCAACAACCATGTGCATGTGAATATCCTGCCGCGCGACATGGCCGAATACGCCGCAGGCAAAGCCCTCTACCGCCACTGGGCGGAACAGGTGGTCGCCTGGGGCGGCAGCGTTTCCGCCGAACACGGCATCGGCCGGCTCAAAAAAGATTTGCTCGCGGTCATGTACGGTCCCGAGGGCATCGCGGCCATGCGCCGCCTCAAAGCCCTCTTCGATCCGTCTAACCGGCTGAACCCCGGGCGGCTGTTTTAGCATTCTTCGGGCACGCCGCGAAGCAGCG
>TBL_comb47_HYPODRAFT_10005840_pt1 | contig 13531 bp, 7 predicted proteins | sample TroBogypolimnion_40_FD_10682 | JGI IMG/M metagenome (IMG submission 10682)
TCCTCGGCATCGACAAGTTCATGTCCGAGGCCCGCGCCATCACCAACCACATCGGCAACTGCATGGCGGCCGTGGTGCTGGCCATCTGGGAGAAGGAACTGGACTGGGACAAGTTCCGCAAGGGCCTGGCCGAGGGAAGCGTTTCCGACATCTAAACTGCGAGGCTCGCGCCTGAATGCGCGAGATGGAAAGCAGTTAAAGAAGAAAACTCACCACCTAGACACCAAGGCACCAAGAGCAGCAGTTCTTGGTGCCTTGGTGCCTTGGTGCCTTGGTGCCTTGGTGTCTTGGTGGTGATCAGTTCTGCATTGCGCGGATCCAGCTTGTTCAGTCCTTGAAACGCGCTGGGTCCAGTGGTCCCCCGGCAGCGCGGCGCAGGAAGCGCTCGGCGGCGAAGGCACCCACAGCCAGGCCGGTGGTCATGCCGTGGCCGCCCAAGCCTGCGGACCAGAAGAGACGGGGGATCCAGGGATCCCAGCCCAGGGCGAAGCGGCGATCCGGGGCGAAGGTGCGCAGGCCGGTCCAATACCGGGTGACTGGGCGCTCTGCCAGATGGGGGGCCAGCTCCCGGAGGCTCATGAAGAGTCCCTCCAGCACGGCGGGGTCCGTGTCTGGCTGGCGACCCCGCACCGGCAGGGGCACGGATACTTCTTCGCAGGGGCACATGAGGAGGCCGCCGCTTTCGGGGCGCAGATAGAAGGGGCGATCCACCCACCAGGTCCAGGGGTCCTGGGATGGGTAGGGGGCTCCACTGAAGACCAGGCTGCGGCGCAGCGGCGTGAAGACCAGGGGGGAGCCTGCCTGGTGGCCCAACTCTCCGGCCCAGGCGCCGGCGGCAAGGACGAGGCTCCGGGTCCGCAGGGAGCCCTGGTCGGTATCCAGGTCGAAGCCCTCGGCCGTGGGCCGCAGCCCCGTCACGGCACAGCCGAAACGCAGCTCCGCGCCCCCGGCCCGAGCCCCTTCGGCGCAGTGGGCCAGGAGGCCGGCGATATCAATGACGCCATCGCCGGGGATGGCCAGGTGCTCTGCGGCCCGCAGGTCGGGCTCCACCGCTGAGGGCAGACCCTCACCGCGATGGACTTCGATGCCGTGGCGCGCGGCCTCAGCCTCGAACGCATCCAGCGGACCCGGTTCCAGGCTGGCCAGGAGGCCCCCGGTGACCGAGAGCAGGCCCGCCTCGGCCAGACGGCGGCGCCCCTCCAGGGCCAGGGCCGTGTGCTCGTCGCGGCCCGTGAGGGTCCGGGCGATGGCGGCATTGTGGCCGCTGGCGTAGGTACCGGGCTGGTCCTCGCGGTCCAGGAGGACGATGCCGGCCTGCCCTGCTCGGGCCAAGTGGAAGGCCAGGCTCAGGCCCGCAATCCCCCCGCCCACGATCACGACCTCGGCCAGCTCAACGTCACCCATACCTTATCCTAGCGTTGAAAGCCGCGCCGATGCTGAGGCTCCCGCCTGCCCCTGTGATCCCCGTCAAGGTCCGTGTTGCCACAGGAGCGCTGGACCTATACTGTTGCCTCCGGAGGTCTCCTTGCGGTCGATTCTGCGCGCCGTCCTGGCTGTCGCGCTGCTCCTGGGCAGCGGGCTGGGGGACTGGACGCTCGGCACCGTGCAGGGTCCTGCTCATGAGTCCTGCTGTTGCGGCATGGCTGCAGATGCGGAAGATACCTGCCCCTGCCCCAAGCCTGAGAACGCACCCCAGAATCAGCGTGGCTCGCAGAATGCCTGCGCCAATCGCCTGGCCCCCGTGGTCCTGGCCGCCCCCCGCCGGACCGCCCAGGCCCAGCGGCGTGTCGAGCCCCGGCCTGAGCCCGCCACCCGGGCCCGGGCTGCCTGCGATCAGAGCGATGCGAAGCAGGCGGTTCCCGCGCCCCAAGGCCGCGACCCGGACTTGGGCCGCCACCTGGCTGGCCTGAGCACGTACCGGATCTGATCCGGCAGTGAAGCGAAGCCCTGCCCGCTCATGGGAGTGGGCCTGACCTTGTTTCCTGCGGAGTGATCCATGTCCAGCCCCCTGCGGCTGGTCCCGGCCCTGGTGCTTGTCGCACCGGTCCTGGCCCAGGCCCCCATTGCCACTTCCCCTGCGGACCCCGTCCTCGCCGCCCTCCTGCAGGAGGCCCTGGCGGAGTTTCCGGACCTCCAGAAGGCCGACGCCGCCGTGCGTATGGACCAGGAGCGTGTGCCCCAGGCGGGCGTGCTGCCGGATCCCTCGCTGTCCTTCGGCATCCAGAACGATGGTTTCCAGAAGCTCCAGATCGGGCGGATGGAGACCAGCTTCTACAGTGTGGCCTTCACCCAGCCTCTGCCCTGGCCCGGCAAGCGCGGCCTTCGCAAGGACGTGGCGGCCCTGAACGTGGACCTCTCGAAGGCCACCCAGTCACGGGTACGCCTGGGCCTGGAGGCCGATGTGCGCCGGGCCTACGCGGCCCTGCTCCTGGTGCGGGGCCAGCAGGCCCTCCAGGCCCAGCAGAGCCTGTTCCTGGAGCAGGCGGAGCAGCTGGCGCGCACCCGCTACGAAGTGGGGCAGGGCAGTCAGAGCGAACTCCTCCGGGCTCAGCTGGAGCGCACCCGCCTGCAGCAGGCCGCCTGGGCCCTGGAGGCCGAGGAACGGACCACCCTGGCGGCCCTCAACCGCCTGCGTCAGCATGACCCCGCTGATCCCTTCCCCACCACCGCCTCGCTACTGGACGCGCCAGAACCGGAGCTGCTGAGCCCCGAGGCCCTGGAGACCCGCAGCCCTGAGCTGGCCGGCGCCCGGGCCAGCGTGCAGCAGACCGAGCGGCAGCTGGAGCTGGCGAAGCTGGACCGCCGTCCCGACTTCGCCGTCACGGCTGGGCTCATGCCCCGCGGCGGCTTCGACCCCATGTGGCAGGTGGGCGTCAGCATCTCCCTGCCCATCTGGGGCAAGCAGAAGCAGCAGCGGGCCGTGGCCGAGCACGAGCACCACCGCCAGGGGCAGGGGGCCGAGGTGGCCTCCGTGCGCAGCCTGCTGCGCCAGCGCACCGAGGAGCGGCTCCTCCAGATCCAATCCCTGCGCCGCAGCCGGGCCCTCTACCAGCAGGGCCTGCTGGTGCAGAGCGAGGCCAGCTTCAAGGCCACCCTGGCCCAGTTCGAGGCGGGGCGCGTGTCCTTCCTGGGGGCGCTGGAGGCCCTGAATGGCTGGGTGGGGGACCAGGGCACCTACCTGCAGACCCTGGCCCAGCTTCAGGCCCAGCACATCGCCCTGGCCGAGGTGGGCCTGGGCCCCGCGCCGGGCATCGCGGGCGGCTCCCTGGGTGCCGCCAGCATCGCCGCCAGCTCGGGCACCCCAGCACCCAAGGCTCCCTCCAAGGCCGCCAAGGCCCAGGACATTGCCCCTGCTTCCATGAAGATGTAGGAGAGACCATGACCCTCGAACAGCCCACATTTGATGCTAATCAGCCTGCCGCGCCCCGTTCCAGCTCACCCTTGCGCTCCCTGGCCCTGCTGAGCCTGGGCCTGGTGGCCGGAGCTGGCGGCGTCCTACTGCTGCGCCGCCCCGCGCCGGCCGTAGCCGGACAGCCCGAAGCCAAGAAGCAGATGTACCAGTGCCCCATGCACCTCCAGATCATCCAGGACCACCTGGGCACCTGCCCCATCTGCGCCATGGACCTGGTGCCTATCGAGCAGGTCCAGGGCGGTGCTTCGGACGTGGCGGGCCTGGCCACAGTCACCATCGACCCGGCGCGCCAGCAGCTCATTGGTCTGCGCACCGCCAAGGTCAGCGAAGGCCCCACGGGCGGCGAGCTCCGCGCCACGGTGCGCCTCGCCGCAGATGAGACCCGGGTGCGCAAGATCAACGTGAAGGTGGAGGGCTTCGTGGAGAAGCTCTACGCAGACTTCGTGGGGAAGCCCGTGGCCAAAGGGCAACCGCTGTTCAGTGTCTACAGCCCCGACTTCGTGAGCGCCCAGCGGGAATACCAGCTGGCCCTGAAAACGCAGAAGGCCCTGAGCGGCGGCTCCCTGCACCAGTCTGGCGGGGACCTGCTGGACTCCGCCCGGCGGCGCCTGCTGCTCTGGGACATTCCCCAGGAGACCCTGGACCGCCTGGAACAGGGCGGAGAGCCGCAAAAGACCCTGGTGTTGCGCTCGCCGATCTCGGGCGTGGTGACGGCCAAGACCATCGTCGAAGGGGGCCGGGTCTCGCCCGGCGAGGCACCTCTGGAGCTCACGGAACTGGGTCACCTCTGGGCCCTGGCGGACGTCTATGAGGCTGAGCTCGCCCGGGTCAAGGTGGGCATGGCCACGGAACTGCGGATGCAGGGCCTGGAGGGGCGCAGCTTCCCGGGCCGGGTGACCTTCATCGACGCGGTGCTGGACCCCAAGACCCGTACGGCCAAGGTGCGCATCGAGGTGGCCAACCCCAAGGGCGAGCTGAAGCCCGAGATGTTTGGCGACGCGATCCTGAAGTCTGGCGCCCGCAAGGGTCTGCTGGTCCCCCTGGACGCGGTGCTGGACTCGGGCACCCGCAAGGTGGTCTTCCTGGCCCTGGGCGATGGCAAGTTCGAGCCCCGAGAGGTGGAGGCGGGCCCCGCCACAGGCGATCAGGTGGAGATCCGCAAGGGCCTCAGCGCCGGGGATGAGGTGGTTACCGGCGCCTCCTTCCTGGTGGACTCCGAGTCCCGCCTGCGGGCCGCGCTGGCGCAGATGAGCGCCAAGCCTGATGCCCAGCCGGCCACCGGCCACAAGCACTAGGCGGCCACCATGATCCCGCGCATCATCCGCTTTTCCGCCGAGAACCGCTTCCTGGTGCTGGCCGTCAGTGTCCTGCTGCTGGCCCTGTCCTTCTGGTCCATGCAGCGCATCCCGCTGGATGCCCTGCCGGACCTCAGCGATACCCAGGTCATCGTCTACTCCAAGTGGGACCGCAGCCCGGACCTGGTGGAGGACCAGGTCACCTACCCCATCGTCACCAGCCTCCTGGGAGCCCCCAAGGTCAAGGCCGTGCGCGGCCTCTCTGACTTCGGCTACTCCTACGTCTACGTGATCTTTGAGGACGGCACCGACATCTACTGGGCCCGCAGCCGAGTGCTCGAATATCTCAGCAAGATCACCGCGAACCTGCCCCAGGGCGTGAAGACCGAACTCGGCCCGGATGCCACCTCCGTAGGCTGGGTCTTCCAGTACGCCTTGGTGGACCGCACAGGCAAGCACCGCAGCGATGAGCTGCGCAGCCACCAGGACTGGTTCCTCCGCTACGCGCTCCAGAGCGTGCCCGGCGTGGCCGAGGTGGCCACCGTGGGCGGCCAGGCCCGCCAGTTCCAGGTGGAGGTAAATCCCAACCGTCTGGCATCGTACAAGCTCTCCATCGAATCCGTCATCGGCGCGGTGAAGGCCGCCAACAGTGAGGCTGGCGGGCGCCTGGTGGAGGTCGCGGGCCGCGAGTACATGGTGCGGGGCCGGGGCTACGTGAAAACACCCGAGGACCTGGCGGAGGCCACCCTGCGTTCGGAGAACGGCACCCCTGTGCGTCTGGGTGACGTGGCCAAGGTGAGCCTCGGGCCCGATATTCGGCGTGGCCTGGCGGACCTGGATGGGCAGGGGGATGCGGTGGGCGGCATCGTCATCATGCGTCAGGGCGAGAACGCCCTGAACGTCATCAACGCCGTGAAGGAGAAGCTGAAGGAGCTGAAGCCCTCGCTGCCCGAGGGCGTGGAGGTGCTCACCACCTACGATCGGTCCACGCTCATTGAGCAGGCCATCCACACCGTGTCCTGGAAGCTCGTCGAGGAGATGCTCATCGTCTCCCTGGTGATCCTGGTATTCCTCTGGCACATCCCCTCCGCCATCGTGCCCATCGTCACCATCCCCGTGAGCGTGGCCCTGGCCTTCATCCCCATGCAGGCGGCAGGCCTCAATGCCAACCTCATGTCGCTGGCGGGCATCGCCATTTCCATTGGCGTGCTGGTGGACGGCGCCATCGTGGAGGTGGAGAACGCCTACAAGAAGCTGGAGGAGTGGAACAGCTCCGGGCGTCCCGGTGACTTCCACAAGGTGCGGCTGGACGCCCTGCTGGAGGTGGGGCCCTCGGTCTTCTTCAGCCTGCTAGTGGTGGCCGTGGCCTTCATGCCCGTGTTCACCCTGGTGGACCAGGAGGGCCGCCTCTTCAAGCCCCTGGCCTACTCCAAGAACCTGGCCATGGCCATTGCGGCGCTGCTGGCCATCACCCTGGATCCAGCCCTGCGCATGATGTTCGCCCGCATGGATCCCTTCACCTTCAAGCCCAAGTGGCTGGCGAAGCTGGGCAGTCATGCCCTGGTGGGCACCTACTATCCGGAGGAGAAACACCCCATTTCGGTGTTCCTGCATCGGCTCTACGAGCCCCCCTGCCGCTTCGTGCTGAAACACGCGAAAGCCACCATTTGCGTGGCCTTCCTCATGGTGGCCATCACGATTCCCGTGTTCCTGAAGCTGGGCAGTGAGTTCATGCCCCCCCTGAATGAGGGCACCCTGCTCTACATGCCTTCCACCCTGCCGGGCCTCAGCCAGACCGAGGCCCAGCGCCTGCTACAGGTGCAGGATCGGCTCATCCGCACGGTGCCTGAAGTGGCGCGGGTCTACGGCAAGGCGGGCCGGGCCGACACGGCCACGGATCCTGCGCCCTTCTCCATGATGGAGACGGTCATCGTGCTCAAGCCCGAGGACCATTGGCGCAGCAGGGACCGCTGGTTCTCCGCCTGGGCCCCGGACTGGCTGAAGGGGCTGCTGCGGCCCTTCTGGCGGGACCGCCTCACCCAAGAGGACATCGTGCGGGACCTGGACCATGCCGTGCGCCTGCCCGCCATGCCCAATGCCTGGACCATGCCCATCAAGGCCCGGCTCGACATGCTCAGCACGGGCATCCGCACACCCGTGGGCCTGAAGGTGAATGGCCCTGACCTGGCGGTCATCGAGAAGATCGCCATCGAGGCGGAAGCCCTGCTGGGCAAAGTTTCTGGTACCCGCAGCGCCTTCGCCGAGCGCACCAACCAGGGGTACTTCCTGGACTTCGTGCTGAAGCGGGAGCGCCTGGCCCGCTACGGCCTCAGCGTGGAGCAGGCCAACATGCTGGTGATGACCGCCATCGGCGGCGATCCCCAGGGCACGGTCTTCGACGGCCGGGCCCGCTACCCCGTGAACGTGCGCTACCAGCGGGACTACCGGGAGTCTCCGGCGGCCCTGGCCCGGGTCCTGGTCCCCCTGCCGGGCGGAGGCATGGTCACCATGGAGGACATCGCGGACCTGAAGTGGACCACGGGTCCCGCCATGATCCGCGACGAGAACGGGCTCATGAACGGGTATGTGCTCCTGGACTTCGATACCAGCCTGGTGGACGTGGGTACCTATGTCGGCCACGCCAAGGCCGCCGTGTCGGCCCTCAAGCTGCCCCCTGGCTACAGCCTCACCTGGAGTGGCCAGTACGAGAACATGCTGCGGGTGAAGGAGCGGCTGAAGGTGATCCTGCCCATCACGCTGGTGCTCATTTTCGGGCTGCTCTACGCCAACACCAAGTCGGCCTTCAAGGCGGGCATCGTGATACTGGCGGTGCCCTTCAGTGCCATCGGGGCCTTCTGGCTGCTCTGGGCCCTGGGCTACAACATGAGCATCGCCGTTTGGGTGGGCCTCATCGCCCTCATGGGCCTGGATGCGGAAACCGGTGTCTTTATGCTGCTCTTCCTGGACCTCAGCCACGACGAGGCGGACAGGAAGGGGCTGCTGAAGACCGATGGCGACCTCATCGAGGCCATCATCCACGGCGCTGTGAAGCGGGTGCGGCCCAAGGCCATGACCGTGGCCGCAGCCTTCATGGGGCTCCTGCCCATCATGTGGAGCACGGGCTCCGGGGCCGACCTCATGAAGCGCATCGCCGCGCCCATGGTGGGCGGCCTGGCGACCAGCTTCCTGCTCGAATTGCTGGTGTACCCGGCGATCTACTACCTCTGGAAGAAGCGTTCTCTCCCCACGGCTCAGGCTTCTGTCGAAGCCTGAATTAATAAAAAACAACCAACTCACAAGGAGCCATGATGCTCGTACCTTTCCTTTCCCTGATGATCCTGTCCGCGCCGGCGGCCAAGCCCCTTCCGGCCAACAACACCGTCTGCCCCGTCCTCGGTGGCAAGGTCACTGAGAAGTCCAAGACGGTGCCCGTGCGTGGACGCGAGTACCGCATCTGCTGCGCTGGCTGCGACACGACCCTCCTGAAGAACCCCGACAAGTACCTCGAAAAGGACGGCACGCCCAAGAACGCCAAGAAGTAGGCTGGCGGGGCAGAGGGAGGGCCAGACCGGGTGCCCGGCCCTCGGCCTGTGCAGAAACGCGTGGGAAGGGCTTCATAAAGTCATTGAGATGTGACTGAGAATTGATATCAGACTATTAAGTGACCTTTATCATGGATTGCCAGGTAAGTAATGGAGGACGCTTAGCCTTCGCCAAGTCCGACATGTCATCAACACTCAACTAATCCTGGCAAAAAATAAGTGAAATTTCCGTTCCTAAGGCCGTGATCCCAGGCCCTTGCATCCCGAGGCCGTGGATCACCCTGCGTTTTCCGCATCCGCCCATGGCGGGCAAGGAGTCTTGATGAATTTTCGAACATCCAGCTCACTGGTACTCACGGCGCTGGCCTGTGCCGTGGTCGGCCATGCCCAGACCAGCATGACCTCAGGCGCACTCCGGGGTGCCGTCAAGGCCAAGAAGGGCGGGGCGGTCGCCAGCGCCGCCGTCGGTCTTCGGAACGTGGAGACGGGCCTGTCCCGCCACACCCTCACGGATGCCCGCGGCGAGTACCAGTTCGCCTTCCTGCCCGTGGGCACCTACGAGGTGACGGTGACCTCCGCGGGGCTGAAGACTGTGAAGGATGGTGCCGTGCATGTGGGGCTTGGCCAGACGGCTCAGCAGAACTTCAGCATGGACAGTGCCGAGGCCTCCGCCATGGTGGAAGTGGTGGGCGATACCACGGCCGTGGATGTGGCCCAGATCAACACCCAGACTTCCATCTCCCAGGCATTGATCGAGGCCGTTCCCATCAACGGTCGCAACTTCACGGACCTGGTCCAGCTCACCCCCGGCGCGGCCACGGGTGGCACCAGCTACTACACCTCGGTGGAGGGCGCCCGCGGCATCCAGAACAACCTTCAGATCGACGGCGCCAGCTTCAACTCGAAGTTCAACAGCGAGCAGCGGGGCGGCACGCGCATCCCGTTCTCCTTCGGCCAGGACTCTATCAAGGAGCTTCAGGTCATCACCAACTCCTTCGACACCCAGTACGGCGACGCCGTGGGCGCGGTGGTGAACGCCGTGACCAAGACGGGCACCAATGAGCCTGGTGGCATGGCCTTCATCCTGTACCGGCCCAACTCATTGGTGGCCGCGGTCAAGCCCGTGCCCTACGACCCCAAGAACATCGTGAACGATCCTGCTGTGCGGACCCGGAACTTCAAGTCCACCCAGCTGGGTTTCAACTACGGCGGTCCCATCATCAAGGACACGCTGCACTACTTCATCAACGTGGAAGCCTCCCGTCTTGGCGAGGACAGTGTGCCGGCCTTCAGCTTCAACAACACCACGGGGAACGACGCCACCTCCTTCGGCAAATTCTTCAGCGCCACTGGCATGGGAGGCCTCATGACCACCATGCCGGGCCGCACCTTGGCCCAGGAGAACGGGGCCCCCTGGACAGATCAGCAGACCAACTTCGTGGTCATGGGTCGCCTGGACTGGACCATCAACACCAACCAGCGGGCCACCCTGCGCATGAATTCCCAGAACTACAAGGGGCTCAACGACATCTACCCCGGCGTGCGTCACAACGACACGGCGGAGTCGGGTGAATCCACAATGGACTTCTCCAGCCTCTCCACGGTGCTGGAGCTGAACTCGATCCTGTCCTCGAATCTGCTGAACGACTTCCGCCTCCAGCTGGCCAATGAGAAGCGTCCCACGACGCCGAACTCCACAACTTCGCCGGCCCGCATCGCCAACAGCGGCAGTGGCTACTACATCAACGCCGGCCAGTACTACATCGATCCCCGCACCACCAACGAGACCACCACCCAGATCCAGGACAACCTTACCTACATCACCGGGGACTGGCTGTTCAAGGGCGGCGTGGACCTCCAGTACATCAACATGAAGAACCGCTACCTGCCCAGCGCCAACGGCAACTGGACATTCAGCTCCTACGACGTCGCCAACCAGTGGTTCGCGGGGACCCTGGCGGGCACCGGTGTCTCCTACACCCAGGGCTACTCGCCTCTGGACGGCGTCAGCACCATCGATGAGAAGTACCTGGCCGGCTACTTGCAGACCCAGTACACGGGGCTCCTGGATCGCCGCCTCATGCTGAGTCTGGGCGTCCGTTTCACCGGGGAGAAGTGGAGCGGCAACCCCAACCCCAATCCCAAGCTCCAGGGCCTGGACCAGGCTCCCAACGACAAGGCCGTGGATCCGCGCTTCGGCTTCAGTCTGGATGTCTTCGGCAACGCCAAGACCGTGGTGCGCGGCGGCTACGGCTGGTTCAGCATGAGCAACCCGGGGCAGACCGTCTCCGGCGGCATCATGAACAACGGCCTGAACCTGCTCTCCTACACCGTCACCTCCGCCAACAACCTGGCCCTCTTCGCATCCGGCGGCGCGCTCTCTGCTTCTGCCCGCTGGGGCGGCCCCACCACGGGCAACGGCTCCCTCTCCGCCCTTCCACAGAACCTGCTTTCCACGCTGCCGCAGGATTCTGTCATGGCGACGATCATTGATCCCAACGCCAAAATGACCCAGGCACGTGCGACCTCCCTGGGGCTGGAGCAGGACCTGGGCAATGGCTACGTGGTGGCCGTGCGCGGAACCTACAAGCAGTTCCTGAACCTGCAGTACGCCGTGAACATCAACCTCGCCCAGTACGTGGACGGCAGCACCACAGTGCTCAGCCCCTCTGCCTACAACGACGGCTATGCCTCCAAGTGGAACCAGTTCTCCAACGTTGCTACCAACCGCCCCTACCGGGCCACCGTACGCGGTCGCTCCCTGGACCTGACCGGCTTCGGGGATGTGATCCTCTCCAAGTATGACGGCGAGGGGCGCTATCGCAGTCTGGTGCTGGAAGCTTCGAAGACCCCCAACAACGGTGGCTGGGGCTTCAAGGGCAACCTCACCTTCTCCAAGGCTGAGGACAACAACTCGAACGAGCGGGCGACTCTGACCTCCGCCACGGCCCTCACGGAAAACCCCGCGGATCCCCTTGGTTCCTACTCGCTCAGCGACAACGACCACAAGTTCCGGGCCGTGCTGGCCTGGTACGCCCCGACCATGTATGGCGTGCGCGTGTCCGGCATCACGACCTTCACCACGGGCCGCCCCTTCAACGCCGTCTATTACAACGACCAGAACGGTGACGGCAAGTACATCGACTCGGTCAACGGGCGCAACACGTTCCGCCAGCCCGCTTCCAAGACCTTCGACCTGCGCTTGGCCCGCACCTTCAAGCCCTCCTCCAAACTGTCCCTGGAGGGGATCATCGACGTGTTCAACTTCTTCAACTGGGCCAACCAGTACACCTCCCAGGTGAACTACGCGACGACCAAGGGCTCCGCTCCTGATTCCTACACGGCCTCCTTCGGGCAGATCGATAAGCCCGACAACCGGACCCGCGAAGTCCAGTTCACGCTGAAGGCCAGGTTCTAATGAACAGCCTCCGACACGACCACGACGACTCCCACTCTGGAGGAAGTATGCGCAACCGCCTGCCGTTCATCGGGGCGACCACTTTACTTACAGGCCTGCTGGCAATCTCACTGCTGCCCCTGACAGTGTCCTGCTCCGGGTTCAGCAACCCCAGTCCCGCCTCGGTGGCCCCCCTCGTCACGGGCTTCTACGTCACCAACAATCCCCACGACTCCTTCACCTCGCCCCAGACCAGCCTCACCATCACCAAGGGCGATTCGGTCTATCTCTTGGCCCGCTACGCCACCACCGGCAGCGCCAGCATCGCGCCCGGGAACCTCAGCCCTGCCAGCAACGCCATCCTGCCCGTGGGTGTCGTGAACCAGGACACGGCCTACACCTTGACTGTGGCCAACGGCGCCGGTACCGTCCTCACCAGCTCTGTCCAGGTGAAGGCCGTGGACGCGCCGGACGCCACCATCACGGCCCCCGCCGCCACCCTGCGTGGCACCACGGGCCTCACGGCCAGCGTGCCCAATGTTGTCGGATCCACCTATGTTTGGACCGTCACCAATGGCACCGTTACCGCTGGTGCCGGCACCAGCGCCATCACCTTCACCGCCGGGTCTGCGGGCACGGGAGGTGCCGCCAGCAGCCTGACCGTCGCCTGCAAGGTCACCAATGCCGCCGGTCTTTCGGCGCCCCTGGCCTCCAAGCAGGTGGTGGTCAACGCCCTGCCTCCCACTTCGCTGACCTATGTCCACAACCCCGTCAGCTACTACGTGAACGTCCCCATTCCCACCAACACGCCCACGGTGGTGGGTGCTGACCCGGTCCAGGGCTACACGGTCACGCCAGCTCTGCCTGCTGGCCTGGTCCTGAACCCAGCCACGGGCCTCATTACCGGTGCCCCAACGGCCGTTACCGCCCAGGGCAACTATGTGGTGACTGCTACCAACTCTGGCGGCAGCACCGGCGCGACGGTGGCCCTGGCCGTCCTGGCCCAGCCCGCTGTGAACTTCACCGCCAGCCCCCTCACCATCGGGCCCGCTGGTGGGTCCATCCTCACTTGGTCCGTGGACGCCACGGTGGCGAACATCACCGTGGACCAGGGCGTGCAGTCGGCTTCCCTGGCCACCACCACCACCCGTGTCGGCTCCTTCAACGTGAGTCCTGCGGCCACCACGACCTACACCCTCACGGCCAACCTTGTGGCCGGGGGCAGCGTCTCCACCACGGCCAAGGTCACGGTGGACACCACGCCCCTCGCCATCGCGAGCTTCACGTCCGACGCCACGCTCGTGCCCTACGGCAACAGCACCAACCTGCACTGGACCCTGACGGGCACCCCCAACACCCTGACCCTGGATGGTGCCTCGGTGTACGGCCTGGCCGGCATAGCGACCACGCCGGTGCGCCGACACACCTACACCCTGAACGCCTCCAACAGCTCTCCCGCCGTCATTGTCTCCAGCACCAAGGTCGTGGCCGCGCGAGGCCTGGACGTCGTGGCGGGTGGCATCGCCGGTGCCGGCGCCTCTGACAACGCCAACGCCACCCTGGCCCAGCTCAACGCCCCCCGGCAGATCGCCGCGGATGCCGAGGGCAACATCTACATCGCGGATGGCCTGAACCACACCATCCGCATGGTCAGCGCCAGCGGCGGCGTGACCACCCTGGCGGGCAACCCCGGGGTCGCCGGCTTCGTGGACGGCACCGGGACCACGGCCCTCTTCAACAACCCCCGCGGCATCGCCGTGAAGGCGGACGGCAGCACCATCTACGTGTATGACGCCACCAACAAGGTCATCCGGGTGCTGGTCAAGGGAGCGGGTGGCTGGACCGTTAGCACCATTCCCGGCACTTCCCCCATGGGCAATGCCAG
>TBL_comb47_HYPODRAFT_10005842_pt1 | contig 13528 bp, 7 predicted proteins | sample TroBogypolimnion_40_FD_10682 | JGI IMG/M metagenome (IMG submission 10682)
AAAGGTGATGCTGGACCTGCTGGCCCTAAAGGTGATGCTGGCCCTGCTGGGCCTGCGGGACCAATGACATATATAGCAATGCCTCAAAATGCCTTACCTACTCCTACTGTTGCTCCTTCTTTATAAGTCGCAAAGATTGTTCACTTATCATAATATTTTCATTTTGTTCTAATTCAAATGTAAGTCGTTTCAAACCTAACATTGGATATTTTTTCAAATAAGAATGAATAATTTCTAATTCTTCATTTTTCCATTTGCTTATTTTCTTTGGAGTCTCAATTTGAGCAATTGTTCTTATTTCACCGTTTGATGTTTGTTTTGTTTTTCCTATTATAATTTTTCCAGCATGATAATCATCATGACATTTACTACATAATACAATTAAATTCTTAATAGAATCTTTATGAGATCCATCTGACAAATATCCTTCTTTATTTGCTTCTTTTTGTGGTGTAATATGATGAACTTCTAACATAGATTTAATAGAACAATTACAAATTTCACATTCTTTCACTGTTAATGCAGAATTATATACTGATCCGCGTATTCCTTCGTGAAGAATTTCTTTTCTGATTTCTTGAGCAAGTTCTAAATATTCATGTGGAATATTCATCGCTTTTGCTACCTCTAATCCATAATATGTATTACCAGGTCCTTCTACAAGATTTCTATCATATACTAATAAATCTTTTGCTATGTCATAATGAACTTTCAAATGATAAATTTTAAGATTTTCTAATAATTTTATTTGTTTAATATCATTTAATCCATGATAATGTGTAGCAAATATAAAACTTGATTTTTTATTATGAAGCCAAATAATTCCTGCTGCAACTAATGATGTTGCAGAAACAGATTCTGTTCCAGAACATAGTTCATCTCCTAAAATTAAACTATATTGATCTGCTTTTTTAAGAATTTCTCGCAACTCTAACATTTCTACAGCAAATGATGATAATCCAGCATAAATATTATCTTGATTTAATATTCGTGTATATATTCCCTTGTATGGCTTGAGCGTTAGCGATGTTGCTGGGACATAACAACCAACTTGTGCTAAAAGAACAGCAATTCCTACTGCTTTCATTAATGAAGATTTACCAGAAGCATTCATACCATATAATAACCATCCATTATTATTTAGAGTAACATTATGAGTTATATATTCTTGTATAGAATTTTGTTCTTCAATTAACGGATGTCTTAATCCATTAATATCTACTCCAGAACTTATTGTATTATCTTCATATATTGGTTTAACCAAATTTTTTTCTTTACATACTTTTGCCATAGTAAATAATATATCAATTTCACTAATATAATTTTCAATCTCAAGCCATAACTCTCTGAATGTATCACTAATATTATTGCAAATTGGTGGTAGTTCTTTCTTTATTGATTCTTTGAGTATTCCTCTATATAAGATTGTCTTATTATGTATTTCTTCTAAATAAGATGATGTTAATGAACCATTTGATTTACGTATAGTAATAGTAATATCATTATGCGGCCATAACTCATGCTTTGTATTTTTTAGTTTAGTATCAATATTCGTCATAATTCTTCTAGACGCATCAATTGAATAAATATTTGTTTCCTTTTCTTCATATTTTAGAGTTTCTCCAGAAAACTCTATAAGTTTTTTTAGAAAACTTTGTGCTTCAACTCTTTGTAATTTTAAACTTGTTTCTAATTCAAGAGTTTTTGGAGCAACTTTATCATTTAAAAATGATAAATCATCAGATGCTTCTTTTGCTTTTTTAATATCAAATTGTGTCTTAAAATAATCATAATATGCTGTGAATGATTCTATAAATACTGTATCTGTATTATATAGTTTCATAATTTCTAAAATACGAGTATAACTTTGATCTAAATTTAATATATCAATTGAATTCAAATTATAAGAAAAAAATTTATGATGAATTCTTTGTAAATCAGATATTTGTTTTAAACAAAATTCTATCTCTTTCTTTTTCTTTGGATCCATATTAATAACATTTTCTAACTTATATATTCTCATTGATAATACATCAATATCGCTTAATGGATATAAAAGTCGTTCTTGAATTGCTCTTTTACCCATTGGAGTAAATGTTTTTTGAAAATAATCCAGAATAGACCTCTGATTACTACTAGAAATAAAATTAAGTTGATTTAATACATTATTTCCTAGATATGTTGAAGAATCTGGATTCCATACAGAATGTTCTTCTAATATCTGTTTCTTTGAAGGAAAATGTAAATCAAGAAAATTTAATAAATATACAAAACTTTTCTCCATTAAGGATTTGGGAATAACTTTTAATACTTCATTCATAGAAATCATTGATTTAATTTTAAAAAAACTCTTCATTAAAATGTTTTTATCATTGTTAATTGTTATATACGGTTTTAAATGAATTAATGTATTTGTTAATCCAAGATTCTGTCTTAAAAATTCTTGTGTTGGACTACATCCTTTATAATTTACTAATAATTCTCTTACTGGATTAATTTGAAAGAAATGTAATAATCTATCAAAATTCCATGAATCATATTTTCCTTCTAATTTAGATTCATAACTATAACAACGCCCTATTGAAATATCCGCAATACTAATTGAAAAATTTGGAGCAGATATTTCTGAATAACTTTCTAGAATCAAACATCCAATATATACAGATTCTAGAGAAAAAGATTCTATATGAGTTCCTGGTGATAAAATTTGAGAAACATTTCTAGAAATCACTTTATTATGCGGTCCTCCTTTTTCTTGATCCACTACAATAACTGTCCATCCTTCGCGTGTTAGTTGTGCCGCAAATTTATGTAAACTCTGTTCTGGAACTCCAGCAAATAATACAGAATCATCTTTTAAAGATAATTGAATACCAAGAATAGCAACTGCTCGCTGCATTGATGTTTCTCCAATACCACTTGTTTCATTAATTTTATCATACATTTCATAGAACTTACCTACTTCTAGAAAAATGCATGTATTTTGTCCATATTTCCCAGAATACTCTTTATAGAGTTTTATATATTCTTCTCGCATTCTATCATCTATATATTAAACTTAAGAAGGCTTTATGCTTTTTTTAAATTACAGCGATCTTAAAGAGCTTTGTGTTTTAGCGTCATATAATCGTTATATATTTGACGTATCATTGCTTCTGGAGCTTTAGAGTTAACTTTAATAAGTTTTGCTTCTTCAAGAAGGTTTTTAATTTCATTAATTGATTTTTCTTCAGCATGTTTTTTAATTGTTTTTGCTGTATTTAATTTTTTACTAAGATTCTTTAATGAAAATTTAATTTGTTTAGCAGTTTTTCTTGTTTTATTTTTTAATGGAGCAGATAAAGGTTTCAAATTAGAAATCTTTCCAACAGATAATACAACTTTTTGAGTTTTCTTTTTTGGTTCCTTTAATACAACTTTTACTTTACCACCTGTTTGTAATGGAGCAGCAATTTCTGCTAGTTTAGAAGGATTTATACCAGAAATATTTGCCATTTCTGCCGTAGAAGAAGTAGTAGATTGTAATTGAACAATTGTTCCTCCTTGTGTAGAACCACCTCCATTATAATTTTTTCTAGATCTTCTTTTCCTACCACCTATACTAGTTAGAGCCGCTTCTCCAGTTAATATAATTTCTTTTGTATCCTTCGCATCTGTCATACTAACATATCTAAAGAATTTTTACATTATTCTCTTAGAATACCAAAAACTAAAAAAAATTAAAATAAATATATAAATTGCCAATTTATATTAAAATGAATCCTTCATATCATTCTATTCTATCAAAATACTTTTCGCAATGCGAAGGAAGACATATTATTTTCCATCAAATTGAATCATTTAATATATTTATGGATATTGATATTCCAGAAATTATTCAAAATGTAAATCCAATTCTTGTAAAAGGAAGTCCAGAAGTTCCTCTTTCAGGTCCTCGTTCTGCCCTTGCTTCTGCTACAGGTCTTTCTACTTCCGCAGCAAATGCTTTGATGGGTGTTAATAATACAGTTATAACAAATACTACAGAAGTAGTATCATTCTCAGGGCCTAAACATGAATATGAAATTGCTATGACATTTGAAAATATATCATTTCGTAAACCTACAATCTTTGAAAATAATGGTGCTGTTCTACCAATGATGCCAAATGATGCCCGTTTACGAAATCTTACATACGCATCACCTCTATTTGTAGATGTTCGCGTAAAAACAACATTTATTGATAATACAAAACATGGGGAAAAAACTATCCGTGAAAGACTCTTTCCAAATGTTCATATGGGAAAAATTCCAGTAATGATTGGCAGTAAATATTGTTTACTCCATGATCAAATGAATCTTCATCCAAAGGCTCTTGGTGAATGTTCTGAAGATGCTGGTGGTTATTTTATTGTTTCTGGTGGCGAGCGTGTTATTATTAGTCAAGAAAGAATGAGTGAAAATCGTCCATTTGTATTTCGTAATAATAAATCTAATAATAAAGATATTGAAGTTATTGAAGTAAAATCTATTGGTCCTGATAATGATCAAGTACCTAAAAGTAATATGGTAAAAATTGTATATCATCCTAAAAATTCACAAATTCATTTGCTAAAAGGAAATATTCCCCGTATTAAAAATGATATTCCACTCTTTGTTCTTTTCCGTGCTTTTGGCGTAATAAATGATAAAGAAATTTGTGATTTAATTCTTGGTGATAATGGAGATCAAACTAGTACAGCAGGGACTGGAACTTCATTTAAAACTGATCCTAGATATTTTAGTCTATTTGATGAATCTATTCAAGAAGCAAGTTTTATTAAAACACAAGAAGATGCTATCGCATATCTTTCAAATGAAATTAATAGTAGTTCTTCTAAACAATCTAAATATAATATTATGAGAATTCAAGATTTACTTCATACAGAAGTATTTCCTCATGTTGGTCTTACTGATACGGATAATTATGCAAAGGCATGTTATCTTTCTCATATGACACGAAAACTTTTATGGGTTGATTCTGGTAAAATTCCAATTGATGATCGTGATGCCTATCCAAATAAACGTGTAGATTTGCCAGGCTTTCTACTTGCTTCTTTATTCAGAACATATTTTAATAATAAAATTGTAAAAGATATTCGTTCAAGTCTTTCTAAAGAAATTCATAATGGTAGTTGGCGCGCATCTGGAAACTTTGAAGATATTGTAAATGCTAGTAATATTAATAAAATTATTAAGAGTGTAATTCTAGAAGTTGGTCTTAAAACAAGTTTGGCAACTGGTAATTTTGGTTCTGCTAAGATTGGTGGTCCTACAAAAATTGGTGTATCTCAAGTATTAAATCGTCTAAATTATGTTGCTAGTCTTTCTCATTTACGTCGTGTAAGTACACCTATTGAGAAAACTGGAAAACTTATTGCTCCTCGTAAACTTCATAATACTCAATGGGGATATATTTGCCCATCAGAGACACCAGAAGGACATAGCGTAGGTGTTGTAAAAAATATGAGTTCTACCGCATCTGTATCTGTGTATTCAAACGTAAATATTCTAAAAGGATACTTCAAAAAACTTAATGTAATTATTCCACTTGAAAAGAGTTCTATTACTGAAAAACATTCTCTTGTTCGTATCTTTATTAATGGGGCGTGGGTTGGAAGTTTAGCTAGTAAAGATGTCATAGAAACAATTGATAATTTGAAACGAGCAAAGCGTTCTGGCAAGATTCATATGTTTACTGGAATTATTTGGAAACCTCAATTCAAAGAATTATGGCTTACAACTGAAGCGGGTCGTTTACTACGTCCTCTCTTTATTGCCGAAACTATTCGTGAAGTTCAAGGAAATAATAAACTTGTAAAAGAAATTAATGATTGTAAAACATGGAATGAACTACTACTATGGACTTCTCCAAAAGGAAATCAGTTAATTGAGTATATTGATCCTGGTGAAACAGAATCTTCTTATATTGCTATGAAATTCGAAGAACTTAAGAATGATAGCACACATGTAGAAATTCACCCTTCAACCGCGCTCGGAACACTTGCCTCAAATATTCCATTTCCTGATCATAATCAATCTCCCAGAAATTCTTATCAATCGGCAATGGGAAAACAAGCAATGGGAATGTATGCTCTCAATTATAAAGATAGATTTGATACAATGGCACATGTGCTTTGCTATCCTCAAGCACCTTTTGTATCTCCATTCATGTCAAAATTTTATGGCTCTCATAGTATGCCGTCTGGTCAAAATGTAACTGTTGCTATTATGGCATATACTGGATATAATCAAGAAGATAGTGTAATGATTAATCGTGGAGCATTAGATCGTGGATTATTTAGAAGTATATTCTATCGCACATATAAAGATGAAGAACGAAAAAATCAAACTTCTGGCGAAGAAGAAAAATTTGTAAAACCAGATCCATCCACTACAAAACAATTAAAACATGCTAATTATGAAAAATTAGGTGCTGATGGATTTGTTCCAGAAAATACATTTGTAGATGCAGATGATATTCTTATTGGTAAAGTTGTCCCTATTCGTGTTCCAACTGGAACAGTTGTACCCAATGGAACAAAACGTCTTCGCGATGTAAGTCGCACTATTCGTAATAATGAAACTGGATGGGTTGATAAAATTTTCAAAAATCGTAATGGAGAAGGATATAGTTTTGTGAAAGTGCGAGTGCGTCAAGATCGTATCCCTGAGATAGGAGATAAATTTAGTTCTCGCCATGGACAAAAAGGCACTATGGGAATGATTCTAAATCCTCAAGATATGCCTCAAACAGCAAGTGGTATTATTCCAGATATTATTATTAATCCCCATGCTATTCCTAGCCGCATGACGATTGCTCAATTTATGGAAACACTTCTTGGAAAAGTATGTTGTGAAATTGGTTGCCTTGGAGATGGATCGCCATTTAATGAAGTAACAATTGAAAAATTAGTATCTATTCTTCGCGATACATATGGAATGGAACCTTATGGAAATGAAGTCCTTTATAATGGATTTACTGGTCGTATGATGGAAACTAGTATCTTTACTGGTCCAGTATTTTATCAGAGACTACGTCATTGTTCTGCTGATAAAATTCATTCACGATCTTCTGGACCTCTTGTTATGCTTACTCGCCAACCTGCTGAAGGAAGAGCACGAGAAGGTGGATTACGTTTTGGTGAAATGGAACGTGATGCTGTTATTGCTCATGGCGTAAGTGAATTTACTAAAGAACGATTTATGGAATGTTCAGATTTATTCCGATGCCATACATGTCGTGATTGTGGACTTATTGCTATTACTAACCCTCGTGAGGGTATTTGGCAATGTAGAGGTTGTGGCAATACAACTAATTTTAGCCCAATTGAAATTCCTTATGCTTACAAGCTATTGCTTCAAGAATTAGAAACTATGAATATTACTTCTCGTATTATTACTAAAACAAAGTTGATCAAATTTGATAAAGGAAAAACTGTTTAGACCGCTGAACATTTCAAACCGGCACTAAAAGTAAGAGGAGATGGGAAAACATCATACCGAAGATTATAAACTCTCCGCTGTGAAGTTTGCTTTACGAACTGGAAATCAAGTAGAAACTTGTGAAGTTTTTGATTGTAAGCGTTCTTCTTTACAAGATTGGATTGACCTCTATAAGAAAACTGGCAGAGTTTTGAATAAAACACGAAGAAATAGAACTGCGTATAAAGTAAGTAAAGAACATATTGATTTTTTGCGCGAGGAAGAAACCTGATATTTATATGGAGGATTTGAACCAATTATTTCAAAGTGAGTTTCCCGATATTTCACTATCAAGAGTTCATATTGGTAGATTGCTTCATGATAATGATAAAACAAGAAAGCGATTAAGAAAAACACACCAACCTGCTATGTATAGAGGTAAAGAGCGAGACCATAAGAATGAAATCAAAATGTATTTAGCAGAGGCAAGAAAATATGATTTGGATAAGATTATTTGTTTAGATGAAACTGCGATATATTCTAATTTACACCCTTCTTATGCTCGTTGTAATATTGGAAAGCGTTGCTATATAAAATCAACTGATAATAAAGTATTCAAGCATTATTCCTTATTAGTTGCTATTTCTAATAAGAAAACAATTGGCTGGGAACTATATGAAGAAGGAGCAGTCAATTCAGAACGATTAACGACTTTTATCAATAAGTATATTAAGGGTATCTACGAAGATTCGTTAGTTATTATGGATAATGCTGGATTTCATAAAACGCAAGATGTTAAGAATGCTATAAAGGAATCTAATAATAAACTTATTTATACTGTCCCATATTACCCTCGTTCAAACCCAATAGAACAATATTTTAGTCAGTTGAAACACTATATTAAAAAGAAATCTCCAATTACATTTACGGATATAAAAGATGTAGTTGAAAATAGCATTTCAAAGGTAAAAACGGATAATTATAATAACTATTTCATACACGCATTCAGCCCAGAAACTTTCACCAAACCCAGAACGACCAGAAGGCGAACTGCAAAAAGGTATAAAAATTGATTGCCCGGCTTCACTAAAAAAGTGAAATTAGTGATTTCGGTTTAAACATTTTGTGAGTATATAATATAACGAAATGGTGAATTATGTTTGCGAGAATTGTAGCAGAGTTTTCAAGCAGAAGGGTCATCTTGAGACACATAAGGGACGAAAGACGCCCTGTGAAAAAAACACAACACTTGAGACTATTATAGAGGAAAAGGTTAAGGAAGCCTTGTTAAAAACGAATAGTGTTGAGCCTAAAATTGACAACACAATTCCAGAAAAGCAAACAAGTGTAATGGATTATTCAACGAAAACTCGTGAAGAACTCATTACAATTTGTAAGGAGAAAAGCATCAAGGGATATAGTGGAAAGAAGAAGGAAGACATTGTTAAACTTCTTATAAGTAAATCCCTTAGTGAAATGCCTACTCAATCCATAACTGAATCTGTGCTTCTTGAGAATATTATTCCAAAATATAAGGTCATATCATTATTCTCAGGTATGGGGGGGATGGATGTTGGATTTGCAGAGCAAGTTATAGTTCATAAAAAAAGTGTGAACGAAAATAACTATATAGAATCAAATTCATCAATACCAGATTTTGTAAACTTAAAAAAACTTCCTTATGATATAGTATTTCAAAATGATATTCTACCTGAAGCAAAAAAAATTGCTGAATTAAACAAATGGAATCATAACTTCCACCTTAAAGATATAAGAGATTTGCTAAAAGAAAATTTCACCTTTCCCAGTGCTGAAGTAATTACTGGTGGATTTCCTTGTCAAGATTTTAGCCACGCTGGTAAGAGAAAAGGTTTTGACTCAAATCGTGGAACTCTATACCAATCATATGTTGAGCTTGTTAAAAAAGTAAAACCACTGGTATTTGTTGCGGAAAATGTAAATGGATTATTGACTATGCCTGGAGAACCAATCAAAAAAATTATTGATGACTTCTCTAAAGTTGGTTATGAAGTAAAATATCAACTTATCAAATGTGAAGAATATGGTATACCACAAACTCGTTGGCGTGTTATTATTATGGGTGTTCGTTTAGATAAACATCATAAATTGGGCGAAAACTGGAATATTATTAATGAAAATAAAGTAAAATGTACTATTGGTTATTATTTCAAACACTTACAGGAACCAAATATTACAGATGATCCTGCACAAAAGATTTATTCAAAGGCAGCGAGACTTGAAAAAGGTCAAGGGCAAAAAGAAGTTGGTTTGAATGAATTTGCTCCTACAATGCGTGCTGAACATCACGGAAATATTGAATTTCGCAGAATCACAAATGGAAAAAACAAGGAATTAAATATGATAGAAAGAAGACTTTCTGTTCGTGAGGCTGCTCTTATTCAAACATTTCCCCCTAATTGTATTTTAACGGAACCTAACAAACTCAATAGCAAGGCATATAAACCAATAGGTAATGCTGTTCCTCCTCTACTTGGATATATTATTGCTAGAAAAGTTCTAAATTTACTTAATAAAATTAGCAATTGATTTCCATACTCTTTAATAATTGAATTCTCCTTTCAATGGGATTTACACCACTTTTCAAATCTACATTAGGAATTTCAATCTTAAAATACTTATTTTTAATAAGTTCATTCATTGCTTTTTTGGAATATTCAATACCCCGTGAATTTCCTTTCGGAATTGTAAATGCTTCATGTTTTAGAGTTTTAATCACTTTTTTGTTTTCTTCAGATGATATACACAAAATTATAATTATTTTGTTGTTAATATCAAAATAGGTAAGAAGGAGATTAGGATAGTATGAATCTTCCGCATTTATTATTTCTTCAATTGCTTCTTTTACAGAAACATCAGCAGAAGTCCATTTTGCCTTTACAGTGGATCCAACTTTACTACTAGAGTGTTTTGCTGAAATTTTTGAATTTCCAATAATATAATCCTCAGGCAGATTATTATCAATATTAAGATTTATTTTATTACCCAAGAAAAGTTTTAGGACAGCACCTTGATCTTTTTCTCTTGACATACCTACCTCCATACCACAATTCCCATTCCTTGTGCATTCTGATTGACTTTGTTTGTATAATGCGATTAGACCCCTTTGCGCTTCTTTATTTTCAAGAACATTTTTAAGGGCTTCTAAATCTTCTGTTGATGTGTTTATATCTACTTTTATTGGTTCTTTATTTTTTACATCAGTTTTAGCCTCAATTGTTGATGCTGAAACTGGTGCGATAGTATTTTTATTCGTGAAAGAATCACATAACTGCTTTTCATCATAATCACTTAGCATTTTTATTAGTTCTTTTACGTTCTTTCCAGTTATACCCTTAATTTTGCGTTCCTTACAGAGTGCTTTGAGTTCTGTCTTGCTCTTCTTAGAATAGTCCATCTTTGATGTGCTATATTACTACCTTATTTAATCCGTTTTCCGGATTCAATTTTTTAAAAATGTGCCGGTTTGAAATGTTCAGCGGTCTAATACATTTTACGTTTCTTTGTATATCTTTTATGTTTTCTAGTATTTTTTTGTTTGCATTTACCTCCACTTGTAGAAACTTTTTTAATAAAACTATTTATTTTTTCTTCTATCATTGGAAGATCTTCTTTAAAAACTCTGGGAATTCGTTTTTCTCTTGAATACTCTAAATATTTTCTTTTAATATCTTCAACATTATAAATTTGTAAAATATCTTTTATATGATATAAATTAAAAAATAATATTTTTTCTTCTTGAGATAATCTATTAAATATATCTTCAAATAATAATATTATTATTTGTAAATCTATTTTATCACTATTTGAAATAAATGGTGGAATCATAATATATGTTACATTTTCATTCTTATAAAAATCATTATGTTTCAAATCATCTACAAATAATATTGGTTTTTTTGTATCTATATATTGGGTGATTGTTTTTACCATTTTGCTACGATAGCCAGAATTATCTAAACTATCAAATTTATTTCTTTCTTCATGATTTCTATCTAAATATTTTATAAATAAATCTGGAGTATGAAACATATTTTCTATTGCTCGTCCAGCATATTCAAGAACATATAAATTTGCATTATTTGAATAAATAATAAATCCCTTGATTTTATGTTTTTCATATTGAAATACTAATGGCTCAAGAATTTTTTTTAAATTAGGTCTTAGAATTTTAATATTAATTTCTTCTTTTTCTATTGTTTTTTCAAACTGATTGCGTAGATTTAATAATAATTCTTTTTCTTTTTTACTATAATTATTAATAGTTGTTAAAAAAATCTTTCTTTTATCGTCTATATATCCAAAATGATTTGGTATTATTGTTGGTTCTAAAAGAAGACCAAAATAATCTATTAAATAAAAATCTCCCAGCGTATTATCTAAATCAAAGACACATAAGGCCATCTACAAAAGTGGAAAAAATTAAAAAATAAAAATTACCATTATGCGTTTATCAAAAACTGTTTTCCAAAATGTCATTTAGTATGAAAGTCCAAAAGCGTAATGGTTCTTTTGAACCTATCTCATTTGATAAAGTTCTAGGGCGTATTCGTAAAGCATCTAAATCTCTTCAAGTAAATCCTGATGCTATCGCACAACAAGTTCTTGCTCGTATTTATGACGGTGTTAAAACTAGTGAAATTGATGAACTATCTGGCCAACTATCTGCTTCTCTTTCAACTACACATCCGGATTATGGTATTCTTGCAAGTCGTATTACTATCAGTAACCATCAGAAAAATACAGATCCATCCTTTACTAATGTCATTATTTCTCTAAGTAATCAAATTGATCCTAAAACAAATGAAAAAATATCTTATATTTCTGATGAACTTCTTACTCTTGTAAAAGAGAAAGGTAAGGAAATTGATGCTAAAATTGATCATGATAGAGATTATCTCTTTGATTATTTTGGATTCAAAACTCTTGAAAAATCCTATTTGATGAAAGATATCTCTATGAAAATTATTGAACGACCACAACATATTTGGATGCGAACTGCTCTTGCTCTATGGGCAAATGATCTCAAAAAAGCATTTGATACTTATGACTATATGAGCCAGAAATATTTTACTCACGCTACTCCTACTCTTTTCAATGCTGGCACTAAAAGACAACAAATGTCATCTTGCTTTCTTCTGGCAATGTCTGATGATAGTGTATCAGGAATTTATAAAACTCTTGGAGATTGTGCTATGATTAGTAAAAATTCGGGTGGCATTGGTGTTCATCTTCATAATATTCGTGCACGTGGTTCACATATTAAAGGAACAAATGGAATTTCAAGTGGCATTGTTCCAATGCTCCGAGTCTTTAATAATACAGCACGCTATATTGACCAAGGAGGACGTCGAAACGGTTCTTTTGCGATGTATCTAGAACCATGGCATGCTGATATTGAAGAGTTCTTGCGAATGAAAATGAATACGGGAAATGAAGAAGATAGAGCAAGAGATCTATTTTATGCTCTTTGGATCCCTGATCTATTTATGAAACGTGTTGAAGAATGTGGAATGTGGAGTCTCTTCTGTCCAAATGAAGCTCCTGGCCTCGCAGATGTTGTTGGAGATGAATTTGAAGCACTTTATATTAAATATGAAAAAGAAGGAAGAGCACGAAAACAAGTAAATGCTCAAAAACTTTGGTTTCAAGTATTAGATTCTCAAATTGAAACTGGCAGTCCTTATCTTCTTTATAAAGATGCTGCTAATAAAAAATCAAATCAACAAAATGTTGGCATTATTAAGTCGTCAAATTTATGCTGTGAAATTCTAGAATATAGCGATAAAGATGAAACTGCTGTATGTAATCTAGCATCTATTGGCCTTCCAGCATTTATTAAAAAAGGTGCTTTTGATTTTCATCTACTCAGAAAAGTTGTTGCTACTGTAACTCATAATCTAAACCGTGTTATTGATATTAATTATTATCCTACTAAAGAAACACATACATCTAATATGCGTCATCGTCCTATTGGTATCGGTATTCAAGGACTTGCTGATGTATTTGCTATGCTAAAAATGAGTTGGGAAAGTCCTGAAGCTGCT
>TBL_comb47_HYPODRAFT_10005843_pt1 | contig 13527 bp, 7 predicted proteins | sample TroBogypolimnion_40_FD_10682 | JGI IMG/M metagenome (IMG submission 10682)
TCCCGATCCCGCGCCAGCACCGCGCGGTACCAGGAGGCCCCCGCGACGCGCGAGAAGCGTAGCGCCAGGGGCGCCGCAGCGTAACTCGGCTTGAGATCGACCGGCTCCGGCGGCGGGAGCAGCTTGCGGGGGGGGGAGGGCGGCTCCTGGAACTTGGCCAGCGAGCCTTCGTCCTCGTTCAGGGGAACCGTGCTCCCCATGGAGGAAAAGGCGATGCTGCGCTCCAGCATCTCCGCCCTGGTGGTGTTCTGCGCATCGACGCCGACGCGGTACTCGGTCCCCCGGGCGGCGGCCAGGGCGGAAGGGGTCTCGATCTCGAAGCGCGAATCCCGCCCGGTTGCAGCCTTCACCCGGGTGATGACTTTCCCGGCTTCCAGGTAGAGCACCCGCAGCAGGTGCAGCAGCCCGGACTGCGCCGTCTTGACGGTCAGGACGGTGTTTTCCCGCAGCAGGAACAGGCTGCCGTCGGCGAAGGCGGCCTCGACGCTGCTCCCCGGGCCGGATTTCAGCGCGCTCCCCACCGGTACCCGGTCACCCAGGTGCAGGGGCTGCCACTGGGATGCACCCGGCAGCTTCAGGGAGCCGGTCCCCTTGAGAAAGGTCACCCGGGCTTCCAGGGGCACCCCTTTCAGCATGTCGACCGGGATCACCAGCCTTTGGCCGGGCGTCAGCAGGTCGGGCTTGGCGAGCCGGTTCAAACGCGCGATGACCGGCCACTTCTCCGGTTGCTGCAGATACTTGCGGCACAGCTCTTTCAGGGTGTCGTTCTTCGATACGCGAAGCTCCACAGTGCGGGATTCACCAGCCGAAGCGGCCTGCGGGGCGGCCGCCAGGGCCCAGACCAAGAGCATCACCAGGCAGAAGAGCTGCATTTTCACTGTCAAAAAACCTCCAACTGTCACAACTAGTCACATTTCGTTAGACTTGATCGTTTGCCACTGCAGTGAATGACGCTTAATATGACAATTGAAAGAAACCGCAACCCGGTCCGGCAGCAGAATCGAGGCGCACAGCAGCGGGGTCCGGTTACTGAGCGACAGGATCTACCTGTATCGGCACGCAGGGAAATTTGCAGTCGATCTCATCTTCAGGGTGGTCAAGTACGGCAGATGGTGCTACATTATGCCGTTTCCCAGCGCTAAGGAGTTGCTGGCGGCATGACAATTAAAGAACACTGGCATAAACCCTTCCAATGACAACTTGAGGAGACTTGTTGTCACAAGACGGCCGAGTATGGTGTGGGTAAATATCCGGGGAATAGTTTTGCTTATCGTACAACTATTTAGTGGACCGCAAGCTTGGCATGGCTGAAATCAGTCATTTCACCGGCAGCCAGGTTTGCAAATATACTCTCATATACTACAGTAATGAATAACAAAATCCTTACATTTTCTTGCGGCCATGCCGAAAGTGGGGAGCTGGCTGCAGACCGTCACGGGACGGCTTGACTGAGCAGCACCGTGAAGCTTGCGGGAGGCCCGGCAGAGTGCAGGGAAAGACAGGTTTTTTATTTTCACTCCATGAGGCGCAGCCCATACTCACCATTCCGGGGGGACTGCGGCGCACTTTACCAGTAGAACGGATCGCCATATGACACACGAAACCCCCTTGAGCATAGTTATCGTCGAAGACGAGCCGGAACTGCGGGAATACCTGAGCATCGGCCTGTCCTACTACGGCTTCGAGGTCCGCGGCGTGGGCGACGGCGCGGAATTGGACCTTGCCCTGGCCCAAAAGCCGGCGCGCATCATCCTGCTCGACTTGGGGCTACCCAGGGAAGGGGGCCTGGAAATAGCCGCGCGGCTTAGGGATAACCCCGCGCTGGGGATCATCATGCTCACCGCGCGCAGCATGACGGAGGAGCGCATCCTGGGACTGCAAAGCGGCGCCGACCACTACTTCGTGAAGCCGGTGGACCTCGCCGAACTCGCCGCCGCCATCAAGAACCTGGCGCGCCGGCTGCTGCCTGCTGCGGCGACCCCCTGGGATTTCAGCGCGCAGGCATCCAACCTACAGACGCCCAACGGCATCGACATCCCTTTGACCGGCCAGGAATGCATCCTGCTGGAACTGCTCTTCGCCCACCTGGGCAAGAACGTTTCGCGCCAGCAGATCTTCCAGGCTCTCGGGCAGCCGGACGATATTTCGTCCAACGCACGCATCGAGGTGCTGATCAGCCGGCTGCGCGCCAAGGTGCACAAGGCCGATCCCGCGGTATCCCTTCCCTTGCGGGCCCGCCACAGCATGGGCTACGTCCTCCTGGCGGAGGACAGCAAGTAGCAAGTGTGCGGGGGGACGCGGTTCGCCGTCAACCCAACAGGTTCTTATTAAGCGCCTCAGTGCAATGAAAGAGCACTGAAAGAAAGTGTAAGACACATTTTCCTGTTTTTACTGTATAAAAGATCGGGCTCAGGGGAGTAGTTCGCGCCGGACTAAATATCAGCTTATGAAACATCCTCAACGTTTCCGGCTACAATCAAATCCACAGAGATGAATCCGTTCCCTATCATTGCCCAGTGACCTCCAGTGACTGAAGGGGGGGGTTCCCTCCCGCAGGGGGGAGGGGGGACCAGGGCGGAAGATCAGCACTAACCAGGTAACTTAATGGCCGTGAGGGCCGGACGGGGACGGGGCGAGACGTGCTGGCGCAAGATCCGCACGATTCACGACCTACGATTGGGAGAGCACAGTTATGCCGGAGGCACGCATGGACACCAGCGCACTGGTCCTGGTCGTCGACGACGATCATTTGATGCGGGTGATGTTCCAGGAAGCCTTGGAACGCGGGGGATTTCGGACCGCCAGCGCGGCCGACGGCGTCGAGGCGCTCGCCAAGTTCGGGGAGCTCCAGCCCGACCTGGTGCTGCTCGACCTGATCATGCCCAGGCGCGACGGCTTTGCGACCTGCCGCGACATCCGCTCCCAGGCCCAAGGCAGACACACCCCCGTGCTGATGGTCACCAGCCTCGACAACGACGAGCACGTGCACCGCGCCTTCGAGGCCGGTGCCACCGACTTCATCGTCAAGAACAGCAGCCCCGAACTCCTGGTGTACCGGGTGCGCTGCCTGCTGCGCACCGGCGGGCTCCTGAAGAACCTGCAGCACAGCGAGGACCGCCTGGTGCGCGCCCAGCAGATCGCCCGCCTGGGAGACTGGGAGTGGTATCCGGAAAGCGGCAGCTTCTGGCAGTCTCCGGAGATGTCGCGCATCCTCGGAATGCCGCGCGGCTCCGGCGCCGCCTCCCTGGAGGGGCTGCTCCAGGCGGTAGCGCCACGGGAGCGCGACGCCGTGCAGGTGAGCCTCGACTGGGCGCTCAGTTGCCCCGACGGCAGCGACTTCGAGTGCCGCATCGTGCGCGGCGACGGCAGCGAGCGCCTGGTCTGGATCTACGCCCGCCTTCAGGAGGCCGACGGGACCAGGCCCGCGCGACTGGTCGGCACCCTGCAGGACATAACCGAGGTTCGGCGCAACGAGGACCGCAGCCGCATGCTCAAGGAGGCGGTGGACAGCCTGCAGATAGGAATCACCTTCTCGGACGCGAGCGGCAGGATCGTCTACCTGAACCCCGCCGAGGCCAGGATGCACGGCTACGAGGTGGAGGAACTGATCGGCCGCGAAGCCCGGGAATTCGCCTCCCTCCGGCTTCGCGGCGAGGTTCCCCCCGGACACCAGGGGGTCTGGCGCCGTGAGAGCGTCAACGTGAAGCGTGGCGGCGAGGAATTCCCCGTGCTGCTCACCTCCATCCCGGTCCGCGACGGCGAGCAGAGCTACCTCGGGGTCGTCACTACCTGCGAGGACATCTCGGAGCAAAAGGAGGCCGAGGAGAAGATCAACCGGCTGGCCTACTTCGACAGCCTGACCGGGCTCCCCAACCGCGGCATGTTCCTGGAGCGGCTGCACCAGTCCCTGGCGCTCGCCGCCCGCGATGGCCAGCTGCTGAGCCTGGTCTTCCTCGACCTGGACAACTTCAAGGACGTGAACGACACCCTGGGGCACGCCGCGGGCGATCAGCTGCTGTGCGAGGCCGCCGCCCGGCTTTCCGGCTGCATCCGGGATTCCGACATCCTGGCCCGCCTGGGGGGCGACGAGTTCGTGGTGCTGCTCACCTCGGTCGCCTGCCAGGAGCGCATCTCCAGTGCCGTCCAGCGCATGCTCGACGTCTTCGCCGCCCCCTTCGACATCGGCGGCTCCGCCGTCTACTCGAGCGCCAGCATCGGCATCGCGCTCTACCCGGACGACAGCCACGACGCCTCCAGTCTGTTTCGCTCCGCCGACACGGCGATGTACCACGCGAAAAACCAGGGGAGGGGCCAGTTCCGCTTTTTTTCCGCCGAGATGAACCAGAAGATCATGCGCCGGGTGGCGCTGGAGAATAGCCTGCGCCAGGGACTGGAGCGGGGTGAGTTTTTCCTGGCCTACCAGCCGCAGTGGGACCTGAAGACCAACAAGATGGTGGGAGCCGAGGTCCTGCTGCGCTGGCAGAGCGCGGAGTTCGGGCTGATGCCCCCCTCCGAGTTCATCGCGCTCACGGAAGACTCCGGTCTCATCTTCAGCATCGGGGAGTGGGTGCTGAAAAGTGCCTGTCAGCAGGCCAGGCGCTGGGCCGACGCCGGGCACCCCGAGTTCAAGGTGGCGGTGAACGTTTCCGGAAAGCAGCTCAAGCAGGCGGACTTCGTGGCGATGCTGACCGGGATCATCCGGGAAACCGGCATCGACCCGCGGATCCTGGAGCTGGAATTCACCGAAAGCGTCATCATGGAAAACGCCGAGGCCACCATCGAGACGCTCTCAGCGCTGAAGCGCATGGGGGTGCAGCTCTCCATCGACGATTTCGGCACCGGCTACTCCTCGCTCAACTACCTGAAGCACTTCCCGGTGGACCGCATCAAGATCGACCGCTCCTTCGTGGCCGACGTGAACCGCAGCAACGACGACGCGGGCATTGTCGAGGCCATCATAGCCATGGGGCGCAGCTTGAGCCTCAAGGTGCTGGCGGAAGGGGTGGAGAACTCCGACCAGCTGCACCACCTGACCGCGCTTGGCTGCGACGAGGTGCAGGGCTTCTACCTCGCCAAACCGATGGCAGCCGAGGTCCTGGCCGGGAGCCTGGGAGCGCAGCACGGCAGGGAGACCGGCAAGCTTCCCGTCACCAAGTGGTTCGATGACCGCGCGGCCGAGGCGCCCTGGCCCGACCCGGTGCTGGCGCCAAAATTTCTCAAGCTGGATGCGCGGGCAGGAAAGGCCGCTTGGTAAAATAGGGGGTCAAGGGCGGGAGGTAATCGGTAGATCGGCGTTAGCCGGGCATAGAAAAGCCCCGCATCCTGGAGAAGCGGGGCTTTTCTATTTGCGTCCGGCGCTCCCTGGGCTTACAGTTTGAACTGCCGCACCAGCCGCTGCAACTCGGCTGCGTGCCCACTCAACTGCGACGCCGCCTGGGCCGACTCTTGCGCGCCCCGGGAAGTCAACTGCACCACCTCGGTGATCTGATTCATGTTGCTGGAGATTTCCCCGGTGGTGGCAGTCTGCTCCTCGGCGGCGGTGGCGATCTGGTTCACCTGCATGGCGACGTCGTTCACCTGCTCCAGGATATCCCGTAGCGCGGCGCCGGACTTCGCCGCCTCGCCTGTGCCGGCTTCCACCTGCTGGACCCCCTGCTCCATGGCGGCCACGGCCCCCTTGGTCTCGCTTTGGATCGCCTTGATCATCTCGCTGATCTCGCGCGTGGCCCGGGTGGTCCGCTCGGCCAGCGCCCTGACCTCGTCCGCGACCACGGCGAACCCCCTCCCCTGCTCCCCGGCCCGGGCCGCCTCGATCGCCGCGTTCAGCGCCAGCAGGTTGGTCTGGTCCGCGATGTCCTCGATGGTTCCGATAATGTCCCCGATCTGGTCCGAGCGGGCTCCCAGGCTCGCCACCGTCTGGGCACTCTGCTGAACCTTTTCCGCGATCTGCCCCATGACCGTGACGGTATTTTCCACCACCACGGCCCCGTTTTGTGCGGATTGCGTGGCGCGCACAGCCCCTGCTGCCGCCATCTGGCAGTTCTGGGCAATGTCGCCGGAAGTGGCCGACATCTCCTCGCCTGCGGTGGCGACCGTGCCGGACTGCGCGGCCACCTGTTCGGCGCCGGTGGCAATCCGCTCCGCGGTCGATTGCAGTTGGCCCGCGGCGGAGGCCACCTGGGCCGCTGTGCCGGTCACCTGGCCGATGATGCCGCGCAGATTTTCCGCCATGGTCCCCATGGCGGCCATCAGCTGCCCGGTCTCGTCCTTCGAGGCGACCTTTATGGTGACGGACAGGTCCCCCTGTGCCAGCCTCTCCGCCACCTCCACGCCGTTTTTCAGGGCCCGGCTGATGATCCGCGCGACCAGGAGCGCGAGGGCCATGCCGATAGCCAAGGCGGCCAGGATGACCGCGGCAATCATAATGCGCGACTGGCTGTAGACCGACTTGGCTGTAGCGTAGGCGTCGTCGGATCCCTTCTTGTTCAACTCGGCATCCTTGTCCAGTGCATCCATCGCGACCAGGAAGTACTTTTTCGCATCACCCCGGCAGATAGCGACTGCCTCCTCGTGCTTGTTCGCCCTGCTAAGGGCAATCTCCTGCTTCACGGCATCCAGGTACAAGCTCCAGGCAGCGCAGTACGCATCGTAGAGCTTTTTCTCTTCGGGAGACGAAATCAGTTTCTGATATTCAGCGTCGATTTTCTTTAAGGTCCCCCCTACTTCGGCCATTCTTTTTTCGTACAGATCCCAGTCCGCGTTGCCGCTGGAGATGAGGTGCTGCAGCTCCTGGCGCCGGAAATCGCTGATGGTGCTGTCCATACTGTCCACGGCGTGCACGCTCGGGAGCCAGTTGGTGGCGATCTCTTCCGTCGATCCATTCACCCTGGACAGCTCCTGAATCGAAAAAGCGCCCAGGAAAAGCATGAGCAGCATGATGGCGACTACGACCGTGATGATTTTCCCGCTGATTTTGAGATTGGCGAACCATGTCATGAGGTGACTCCTGCAAAGGGTTTGTTTTGTTGTATTTGAAAGCTTAGACCACGGAATCCTGGACCAAAGCAGACGATAAATGCACGTCTCACAGTATGGTAGTTACACTATCGGCAGGACATAGCTGCTCTTGAATGGTTCGGCAAAAGATAAATAATTTATAATGCAAGGCAGAAAAGGAGCCGTTGGTTAGCACAAGTGCAGGGCCGCCAGGTCATAAATCCTATCAAGATTTTCACTGGACTCCCGATGAGTGTAAGAGGATTTCGCACATACTTGTCGTCTGATCAGACCGGAGGTAGCATGAACATTTGGATGAATCTCAAGGTCAAGACTAAGTTGCTGTCGATGGTCGCAGTTGCAGTTGCCGTTCTGGCGGTCATCGTTTGGTTCGGGCTCTCCAAGATGCATGCCATGGCGGCGGACGAAGAGGAGATGAGCATTGCCGTCAAGCATGTGGATATGCTGAACGACCTCAAGAACAACCTGCTCGGTATCAGGCTGGACCTCGTGTACATGTTGGTCCTCGAGGACCCGGCGCAGCTCACGGCTAAGGCCGAGGACATCGTTAAACGCAAACAGGCGATCCAGGAGGGCATGGCAGCCTTTCTCAAGTACAAGCTGGAGCCCAAGGAAAAGGAGCTGATCGAAACATTCCGGCAGGGGTACGAGGAGTACCTGGTCCAGGGAGATAAACTTGCCGTCATGGCGAAGGAAAGTTCCGGCAACCCTCAGGCGCGCATTGCGACGGTGAACTTCGCCATCACCAGTGTCGCACCTCTGAACCAGAAACCCGCCAAGGCGATCGACGACCTGGTCGATCTGAACGTGAACGAAGCGGCCCAGAGCTCAGCAACCGATGCGGCGGCCTTTCACAGCACATTCGTTTTCATGATCGCCTTGAGCGCAGTGGCAGCCTTGTTCATGTCAGGCATCGGCCTGCTGATAGCCGGCTCCATCACACGTCCGCTCAAGATGGTCTACGATAACCTCGCGCTCGTCGCGTCGGGCGACCTGACGGTCCGCTCGCCGATCAGGACCCGCGACGAGATGGGGATGCTGGCGGGGGAAGTGAACATCATGGCCGAGAAGCTTCAGCAGGCCATGAACCAGGTGGTGCAAAGCAGCCTGCAGGTGGCAGCCGCAGCCAACGAGCTCAATACCACCGCCGAGCGGATAGCCACCGGTGCCGAGGAGGTCGCGGCGCAGACCGGGACCGTCGCCACCGCCAGTGAGGAGATGGCTGCCACCTCCATGTCGATTGCGGAGAGTTGTCACCGCGCCGCCGGCGGCAGCGAACATGCGGACGGCAGGGCCAGGGCGGGCGCGGCAGTCGTCGAGCAGACCGTCGCCGTCATGGGGCGCATCGCGGCCCGGGTCACCTCCTCCGCCCAAACCGTGGCGGGGCTGGGAGCGCGCAGCGACCAGATCGGGGAGATCATCGGCACCATCGAGGACATCGCCGACCAGACTAACCTGCTCGCCTTGAACGCGGCGATCGAGGCTGCGCGAGCGGGAGAGCAGGGACGCGGTTTCGCCGTCGTGGCTGACGAGGTGAGGGCGCTCGCCGAGCGGACCACGCGCGCCACCCGCGAGATCGCCGAGATGATCAAGGGGATCCAGAGCGAGACCAGGGGGGCGGTAGAGGCGATGGAGCAGGGTGTTCAGGAAGTGGAAGCCGGCACCCGTGAAGCCGCCAAGTCGGGGGAAGCCTTGCGCGAGATTCTGGAGCGGATCAGCGAGGTCACCCGGCAGGTGAACCAGATCGCCACCGCGGCGGAAGAGCAGACCGCGACCACCGGCGAGATCACCGGCAACATTCAGCAGATCACCGAGGTGGTGCAGGACACCTCGCGCGGGGCCCACGATTCCGCCCGGGCAGCGGGGCAGCTCGCTGGGTTGGCCGGCGACCTGCGCACCCTGGTGGGGCAGTTCAGGCTCTCCTAAGCGGAGGAACCTGCGAATCGCCCTGCCGACCGCACACCAAAAAGGCCCCTGATTTGTGTCAGGGGCCTTTTCCATACCTGGTGATTCTTCCAGTCGCGGCAGCGGTCGGTCCATCATGAGCAGGAAGACCGGCAACCTTCCTGGCCTGGACTACTGCCTACGGCCTGCTGCAGGCAACTGTTTCCGAGCCAGTGCAGCTTCGAGGCTTTTCCGGGCTTCCGGGAAATCCGGATTTATCCCCAGCTCCGCCTGGAATTCATTGATCGCGGCATCAAGATCGCCCTTTCTCAGGAACACAATTCCGACATTGTAATGGGCACCTGGTATATACGGGTCCAACTCCAGCGACTTTTGATACTCCTCAATCGCCGCATCCCACTGCCCCATCTGACAAAAGACCACACCGATGTTGATATGTGCCACCGCGTAATTGGGATCAATCGCCAGAGCCCTGCGATATCCCTTGACCGCACTATCAAAATCTCCTTTTTCATAAAAAGCTTTCCCCAGGTTGAGTTCCGCCACCGCGTATTTGGGATCGAGAGCCAGGGCCGTTTGATATTCCCCGATGGCCGCATCCTGATCACCCTTCTGGGCGAAGGCCCTCCCCAGGTTGTAGTGCGCCATGGCGAAACGGGGATCGATGGCCAGGGCATCCCGATATTCCTTGATGGCGGCGTCCAGGTCGCCCTTTTCGTCGAGGGCCTTGCCGAGATCGTTATGAATCAGCCAGTTGCCGGTCGTGCGTTCCAGGGTCATCCGGTAGAGGGAAATGTTGTCCTGCCAGTAGCCGAGCTGGTGCCAAGTGACGGCGCCATAGGCCAGCAGCACGGCAGCGGCGAGCAGCGCTAAAATAACCTTCCTGGATTTCAGGTTCTTTGACAGTGCATCGCTCCCCCAGGCAGCCATGATGAAAAGTCCGATGTGCGGGACGTAGGTGAACCGGTCAGCCAGCGCCTGGCCGCCCGCCTGCGTGAGGCCGATGACCGGCAAAAGGGTAATGAGGAACCAGGACCACCCGACCGCCAGATAGGGTTGACGCCGTCCCGCCTTGACCATCCCGGCGGATACCAGAATCAGGACCACCAGTGAACCAAGGAACTGCCAGATCGGGATGGACGCGGGAAAGGGATAATAAACAGCCAAATCGTGAGGCCAAAGCGTCATGAAGACATACTTTAGGTATGATACGGCGGCATTTTCGATGCGCAGGCCCAAGGGCAACTTTTCAGTACCAAGCATCGCTCCCATCTTGTTCTGCGCGTACACGGTAATGGCAACTGACAGGCCGGAGAGCATAAAAAAGGGGATTTTTTCCTTCACGAGGGCGATCAGCCGGCCCCAAATAGATTCACCCGTGTGGTAACGGTCAAGCGGCCAGAAATCCAGCAGTAGCAGTACGACAGGCAGGGTGACAATCATCGGTTTTGACATGAGACCGAGGATGAAGCACAACAGGGTGAGAAGGTAACGTGATGTCGTGCGTTTTCCCACATAGGAAGAGTAGAAAAAGATCGTCAGGAACCAGAAAAAAGCGCTGAGGACATCTTTTCGTTCGGCCACCCAGGCGACAGACTCGATGTGCAAGGGATGCAGGGCGAACAGGGCTGCGACGAACGAGCTTTGCCAAACCTTGCCGGTGAGCCTGGTAAGGAGCAGCAAAAGAAGCACTACCGACAGGGAGTGCACGAAAACGCTGGTGAGGTGGTGGCCGCGGGGGTCCAGGCCGAAAATCTGGACGTCAGCCATATGCGACAGCAGGGTGACGGGACTCCAATACATAACCTCCGTCGCGGTAAAAGCCCAGACGATGTTCGGCACTGAAATGCCTTGGGTGACATGGAGGTTCCCCGTGACATAAACATCGTCGTCTAAATTGATGAATTCATGGTTCCCGACCTGCCAGTACATAGCCAATGTGACAATGATCAGCACAATGCTCAGCAATATGCGGAGTCTGCTATCCGGGTTACCGGCCGTTTCCTTCCGGGTATTGGGCGAGATGCTGCTTGCTTCTATATCTAAAGAGCTTTCACTCTGTTCCATCTCATCTCTCCAAAAAATCTTCGACACTGTCATCCAGATTTGTGGCGGTTTGTGCAAACCTACCTCAGCACGAGCGACCTGCGCACCCTGGTGGGGCAGTTCAGGATCGGCTAAGCGGCAGGTAGGCTAACTGCCGCAGGGAAGCGCCGGAGCGAAAAAAACGCGGAAACGGGCCAGCCTGCGCCGACAGCTGATCGATGAATCGACGCAGCACCCCTGGTCGGAATCAGCCCGGCGTGATGTCTTGAACCACCCCGAACATCCCGACCGGCTTTGACTCTGCATCCCTGACCACCTCGCCTAGGGCATGGTGGCAACGCAGTGAACCGTCCTCACTCCTGACGAACCGGTAGTTGACCTGATACACGCCGGGGCCATCGAGCGCGTCGCAAAAGGCCTGCCGTATTTTGGGACGGTCCTCGGGGTGCGACAGGGAAATCCAGGATTCCCGGGAGATGGTCGTTATCTCGCTGCCGTGCATACTAGCCCACTCCTCCGAGACGGTAAACATGTCGTTGGCGGCATCCCATTCCCACGCACCGAAGCGGGCGATTTTGGCCGCCTGACTGAGGATCACCTTTTGCTTCAGGATATCCATTTCTGCCTGCTTGCGCAGCGTGATGTCGGTAATCATGGCCTGCTTCGAAACGGAGCCGTTGAGGTTGTAGATGGGAGAGTTCGACACCTCGTACCAGCGTTTGTCCTTAGGGCTCTGCACTTCCCAGCGCACACATTCTCCCGAGAACACCCGCTCGTTGACGCACCATGGGCAGACGGCTTCGAGCCCGTGGAGCGCCCGGTAGCAGAGCTCTCCCGTTGCGTCATGGCCGGTCCGCAGCTTCAATCTGTCGTTGAGAAACTCGATGCGGTAATCAGGGGAGCAGATATACATCATGCCGTCGAAGGCGTTTATCATGGCGCGGTAGTGAGCTTCGCTGTCCGCGAGCGCTGCCTCGGCACGCTTTCGCTCGGTTATGTCGGAGACCATTCCCAACACCCCGAGGTAGCGCCGGTCATGATCGTAGATGGGACTGGTGCAGACCTGAGCCCAGACCAAGCCTCCCTCCTTGCTGCGCAGCGGGTAATCATGCTGCCCCTTCACCCCGGCCTTGCGCTGGGATAGGTTCTCGGCGGCAACGGGTCGCACCGCTTCGTCCAGGAACTCGAAGAGATGGCGTCCCAGCATCTCCTCGGCATGGTAGCCGAGCATCACCCCCATCTTGGTATTGACGAAGCTGGTCACCCCCTTGGCATCGAGAATCCACACCCCCTCGTTTGCCGTTTCGATCATGCGACGGTAGCGATCCTCGCTTTCCCGGAGGGCGACACTCTGCGTCATGAGCAGCAGGGCATTTTCACGCCTGAGAATTTCGATTTCCTGGAACAGTTCATCCCTTGTCTTCCTGTCATACTGTTTCATCGCATCACTCTCACTCCCGGTTCTACCCAAAAAAAGCAGGGTGCTACTGACTCTAGCCGAATTGTTTTCCGGTGACAAGCCCTATTGCCTTTCCCGAACCGCAGCAGGCAGATGCACTGCTCGCAGCATGGTTCCGGCAGCAGAGGACCGGACGGTGACCGGCGCCCCATGAAGAAGGCCCCTGATTTTTGTCAGGGGCCTTTCGCAACCCTCTCGAAAGCAGTCCTTGCCGTCGCCGTGGGAATTTCATATTACTGAGATGGGTATTAACCTAAGCTAAGGCATGGGGTTAACCATCTCTCTGACTTAGTCTATAAAGGAGAGTGCCATGACAAAAACCAGTGCAGCAGAACAAGAACAACGCCCCGGGCGGACAGCAGACCAGAGTGCGATTCGCCCGTTCCATGTGAATGTTCCGGAAGCCGAACTCACCGAATTGCGCATGCGCATCAATGCTACGAGGTGGCCTGAACGAGAAACATAGGGCTGCTACTGGATTCTGCCGAGCGTCTCGACGCTCGGCAGTTTCATTATCGTGTCCGGATATAGCGGACGAAGGCCTGTCCCATATCTTACACCTCCTTAACTTCGGCCAGTATTCCCGCAGGAATATCGAGGGAGGACAACGGAAACTGTTTTTTTCTTAAAGGTTGAACCCGTGCAGCCGATACATTAGTAGCAACCAATATTTGTGGACCGGAGGCGGATATGGGAATAGGCATTCTCAAACATGGCAAGACATTGTTAAGCTTGGTTATTTTCATGCTGTGTGGATGCATGCAGCAACTCAAAGATTTCAACAGCACTCTTTCCAGAACAAACGCGGCCCTGTCACCTGGTAGCTCTATAACGAGTGTGTCGAATATGCCGCAAATGTCTGAGCCCCAAATTCAAGCGCTGCACAGCCAACTCATCACCAAAGTAAACGACAATGCCATCCTTCATGCACGAGAAGAGGCAAAGGGTAACATCGAGAAGGTACTGAGTATCTCGGTTAAGTGGACCCTATAGTCAAGACAATAAAGGATCGAGTTTAAGGTGGTGCCCGGTCGCGCAGCTGACCGGCGCTGCCCCGATTTTGAGCGTGGTTTTACGCTCAACAAATTTGTCCACGATTC
>TBL_comb47_HYPODRAFT_10005844_pt1 | contig 13526 bp, 11 predicted proteins | sample TroBogypolimnion_40_FD_10682 | JGI IMG/M metagenome (IMG submission 10682)
GATGTCATATTTCTTACTTCGAAGTGTGGTAATTTCTTGTAAGATAATGATATTCAGGGTATTATACAAGTTTAAATGAACTTATTTTGCTGATAATCAGATATTTATATTTTTGTCATGTACTAAGCCTTCAGTATTAAAAAATGCAATTCTTCCATTGAAAGCGAAAGGCTTTTTCTGAGGTTTATAAATTAAGTCTTGACAAATTAAAAATCCTTTTTCACTGTCTTGTGTTCTGTATAATGAATACTCGATCCTACTATTTAAACTTATCTGCTTATTTATATCATGGGTATAATTAAACCTGATTCGGTTAATCAACTGTGGTTCATCGAATTTTTGATTTTCTGAAATCAACCGTTGTTCTTTGTCCTCCTTGAAAAACCGCAGATAAAAATGAGTGAATTTTGTGGGATTATATGATACCTGAGCTAAGAATTCTGTTCCGGCCGATGGGGCTGTAGTCGTATATTTAATCCATTTAAATCTAAAAATATCAGAATAAATATTAACAATCCAACTTGAAAAGGGATAAAACTTTAATCCCAGATACAAAGCATGTTCATCATTTACCTGAGATGATTCGGTGAATGCATTCGCAAAATAACTAAAATAGGTTTGGTTAATATTCCTGTAAACCATCGAAAACTCGGCATTCGGAGCGGGTTTCAACATACATCCTGCAAGCAATGCTTTCCCTGAATTTGCGCTGATTGCAGCCTCACCAAAAAAGAATGCATCTTTAACAGTTCCTTTCCAGTCGAATCCAGCTACAGTACTTTCCTTCCCTTCCGGTAAAAACTGATTATATGGTTCATCTGTCCGTTTCATCTCAACGTTAAAATGCGTATAAACCATGGTGAATCCAAACGACCAACGATCATAAGTAAAGGTCGCATGTTCTCCTCCGGCAATTTGTGTCAACGAATTTTTTCCTGTAATTTCAGAACCTGTCCTATGATATCCGCTTGTTTGGAATGCACTGAAAAAGGTTTTCCCATTAATTGTATCCACAATGGCATCCAGTTTGTGTATTGAAAGGAAAGGGTAAAAAGTAAAATGTCCACAATTGTACTGACATGCTAATCCTCTGAAAAACTGATTTTCGTCAGTTGATGAATATGATCTGATACCATAGCCTGATTTGAAAACCCGACTTGCTTCAGCTGATTTTTCTATCGAAAAACCCTGCCAGGCAACCAATCCCTGACCAAAATTTACAAGATAATCGCCTGCAAATATTTTGGATCCGGTCTTTCCTATTTTAAGATTGACAAAAGCACTGTAGTAATCAAAACCCTGCGGATTCGATTGACTAAAAAAAGCTTCGCCCGGATCTTTTTCGGCGACCAATCCATATTCCAAATTAGCCGAAGTTTGTTTCCATCGTAGCAAATATCTTTCTGGTGAACCTTCATATTTTGATTGATTGACATTTGAAAATGTCTGTGTTGACTTTACATACAAATATCCAGAGGATTTTTTTTCTCCTAAAGATCTTTCCTGAATTTCAAATGTAATAAATGGTTCAATCTTTTGCAAGAGATCTGGGGTAAATCCATCGATTGAAGCCATTTCGTAAAGACTATAAATATTCACGGTTTTTTCCCTGTAACTCAATAGTTGATGGATTTGCAGTTCAGATAGCAGGTGTAACTGGTTAAGTTCTTCAATGGTTGCCATATTTATTTGTAACGGGTGTTGCCTGAAACTTTCCAAGTCGTCCAGTATTTCCTGGAAATTCGTGTCTTCACTCATGTTCTCACCCACTGACTCAAGTAAATCTTCAACCGTCTGCTGAACTACAGGTTCCTGAGGAAAGGAATAGGAGGCTATTCCCAATGTTAGCATAATGAGTGCAAACTGCTTAATCATCAGAATTGATATTGAAAGGATATTGAAGGGGAATTACCCAGATATTGATTGTAAGTTGTTGCCAAATCCATAATCAGCTCCTTTACCTGAAACCCGATACCTGCCGATACCTGATATGGCTTACCGGAGAAGCCTGTCCTCAAAAAAAGATTTTCCAGAATAACATATTCCAGACCTGTCTTTAGTATAAACTGACGGTTAAAATCATTTTCCAATTCCGTAGCAATGTTAAAAACATCTGAAAGGTGATAAAGCACTCCGAAGTTAATCCGTGAAGGATATAGAGAGGTTCCCGACAATGTTTTTATGCCGGTCCTATATGGATTCAAGACATGGAGTCCAAATACAAGCTTTTTTACAAATAGATACTGAAAACCCAATTCCAATCCAGATGTACCGACTGAACGGTTATCTTCAGAAAGGAACAATTGGTAGTAATTAAACTGAACTCCAAAGTTTAGCTGTGGAAATAGCTGACGGGCATACGCAATTCCAAATTTCTCCTGCCGAAATGGATTTTTACCAAATTGATAAACGGATATTGCACATACTGAGGACTGAACAGGGAAAACAAACAAAAATGAACGTGTTGATAATTCATTGATTAAAAACTGGTCTTGATATGAACAAGCAATTTCAGAATGATCAGTGGCGGCAAGTCCTGCCTGGTTTCCATAAACTGACCAGCAACCAGACAAACCAACAGAGGCATCAGCTAATGCTTGAAACCTTGATCCAGGATAAAAGACTTCTTGTGCTTTGTTTTCGAATACAGAAAGCTGAATTAAAACAAACGAGATAAATGCCGGTAACAATTTCATAACATAGATACCCAATGAGTTCGTGTAAGATTACCGAAACTCATTCATTGTACACAAGTTACAAATATTTTGTTAATAATTCAAGCCTAATTGGTCTTAAACTGGTATTTTATTTCAGCCAGATCGTGATTTGCTTTTTCAATTTTCGTTTTCAGGTTTTCCTTAAACGATTCAAGTTTAACGGTCAATTCAGGATCGGCAAGGGCCATCATCTGAACGGCAAGTATACCAGCGTTTTGAGCTCCATTCACCGCTACCGTTGCAACCGGGATTCCCGGAGGCATCTGTACGATTGCCAGGAGTGAATCCATTCCGCTAAGTGATGCATTGATGGGCACACCTATAACCGGTAGCGTAGTCATTGCGGCAATAACCCCGGGCAAATGGGCTGCCATACCGGCGGCAGCAATTATCACCTGTATGCCCCGGGCTTTGGCTCCTTTGGCAAACTGTTCAACCGCTTCAGGAGTACGGTGAGCCGACAAAGCATTGATTTCGAATGGTATCTCAAATTCGTCCAGTATTTTAGCTGCCGCTTCCATAACACTAAAATCAGAAGTACTTCCCATGATGATGCTTACCTTTGGTCCCATGTTTTAAAATTTAATTTCCCAATATAAATTTGTTTTGTTACTTTGTCGCTTTATTTTTCAAGCCAAATTTAATTGAAAAATACTTAGAAAAAAATTGTCGCAACACTTGAATATTTTCAACTGAAGAGCTTAATGAAAAAAGTAACGATTATAGACCGTGATTTTGAACTGTTCATTCCCTATGAAAAGATCAGATCCGTTGTTGAGGAAATGGCTGAAAAAATGAATACCGATTTCAACGGTAAAAATCCGTTGTTTATCTGTATTCTGAATGGTTCCTTCATGTTTGCTACCGAACTGTTTAAGCGCATTTCTTTGCTCGATGCTGAAATATCCTTCATTAAACTGGCGTCTTATTCGGGCATGAATACGACAGGCAATGTTAAGGAATTGATCGGGCTTAACGAAGATCTTACCGGTCGGGTTATTGTTGTGCTGGAAGACATCGTGGATTCAGGTATTACCATTGCCAAAACCATTGAGCAGATACAGGCTAAAAACCCGGCTGAAATTAAAATCGCGACATTGCTTCTCAAGCCTGAGGCACTAAAGACAAAAGTCCAGCTTGACTATGTTGGAATTGAAATACCAAATGACTTCATTGTCGGATATGGCCTTGATTATAATGGCAGGGGCCGGAATTTGATTGATATCTATAAAGTAACTGAAAAGTAATCCCACTCATCTCTAATGTTAAATATTGTTTTATTTGGTCCTCCCGGAGCCGGGAAAGGCACTCAGGCAAGTTTCCTTGCCGAGAAATTCGAGCTGATCCACCTTTCAACCGGTGATTTATTGAGAAGTCAAATAGCGGCTAAAACACCCCTTGGACTGGAAGCACAAGGCTATATCGATAAAGGCTTTCTGGCCCCGGATTCGATTGTTATCGGAATGATCAAAACGAAACTTCAGGAAAATAAGGATGCCAACGGTTATGTTTTTGATGGCTTCCCCCGCACGGTAGAACAGGCCAGAGCGCTCGATCAGTTACTCTGCGAAAACGATACTCCTGTTTCGGGCATGGTCTGTCTTTTGGTTGAGAAAGAGGAATTAATCAACCGGCTGCTTAATCGCGGAGAAACTTCTTGTCGCCCCGACGATCAGGATGTTGCGATCATTGAGAACCGTATCAGGATATACCATGAAAAGACTGAGCCTTTGCGGGAATATTACAAGACCCAAAACAAATATTACAAAATTGACGGCACAGGTTCTGTTCATGAAATTGCACAACGTTTGAGCGATAAGGTGTCAGTGTTATAAGATTCTGATAATCCCGGGTACTCGGGACAAAAGACGAATGCTTGACTGTCCATTCGTCTTTTTTTGTGTATATTGCGCCCCTAAACAGTTGGAAATTATTCACTACAGGAACTCGATCCTTCTAAGATCCCGGGTACTCTGTGATTTATTTAGGTATATTAATTTTAGTTTTATTAAGTAAAGTTCATTGAATATTAGATATATAAAACATTTATTTATCCAATTAAATCAGGCGTTCCCGGTACTAAGGTTACTAAGGTTTGGGACCAGGGTTGACTCCAATTACTAAGGTTAGAGGACTACGATAAGAATGCTGTATCTATAGCTCAATAACCTTAGTAACCCCTGTAACTACCCCAAATCACCAAACCTTATCCTGAAATTTATTCAGGATTGAGAACCGCACTGTATAATTTTAGTAAATTAATAATAAATCATTGTATATAAATGCTTTATATGATTCATATATAAAGTGAACTACATTAAATAAATCCCGAATTGTCGGGAAAAACTTTTTTCGATGGCAGATACTAATTTTGTTGATTACGTTAAAATATATTGCAGATCAGGCAACGGAGGTCCTGGTTCTGCCCATTTCCGCAGGGAAAAATCGGAACCCAAAGGCGGTCCTGACGGTGGTGATGGTGGTCGCGGAGGTCATATTATTCTTCAGGCTAATCCACAAATGTGGACACTGCTTCATCTGAAATACCGCAGACATGTTTATGCCGGTCATGGTGAATCCGGTGGCAAACAATGCAGCAGCGGTGCCGATGGAGAAGATGTTTATCTTGATGTCCCGCTCGGAACTGTTGCCAAAGATGCAGAAACAGGTGAATTCCTGTTTGAAATCACCAAAGAAGGTGAATCCAGAATTATTGCACCGGGTGGCAGAGGTGGTCAGGGAAACGTTCATTTTAAATCAGCTACCCAGCAAACACCGCGTTTTGCGCAGCCCGGAGAAGAATTCACCGAAGGATGGTTTACTCTCGAATTGAAAATCCTGGCCGATGTTGGTCTGGTCGGTTTCCCCAGTGCCGGAAAATCAACTTTGCTATCTGTGGTGTCGGCTGCCAAACCAAAAATAGCGGATTACCCGTTTACAACCCTGGTTCCAAATCTGGGAATTGTTGCTTATCGTTACAATCAGTCCTTTGTGATGGCTGATATCCCCGGCATTATTGAAGGTGCTCATGAAGGAAAAGGACTGGGTCTGCGCTTTCTTCGTCACATCGAACGCAATTCGATGCTACTGTTTATGGTTCCTGCTGATGCAAAAGATTACCGAAAGGAATTTAATATCCTGATGAACGAATTGCAACAGTATAATCCGGAATTATTGGATAAGGAACGTTTTCTGGTGATCAGTAAAAGTGATTTCCTCGATGAGGAGCTAAAAGTTGAAATCAGCGAACAACTGAAAGATATTCCGCATCTTTTCATTTCATCCATCACAGGACAGGGAATCACACAATTAAAGGATAAAATCTGGCAAATACTGAATAGCCCAACTTCGCAGACTGAATAGTCGAATTATTTGTCTATTAGTAAATATTTCATATAACTTTAGGCACTCAAGGTGTTTTACTAATGGAAGAACTCAAACAAATCGATCAATCGCTGTTACTGTTTCTGAACAGCTTTCATAACGGCTTCTGGGACAAGGCAGTCACCTTGTTTACCAGTATTGAGATCTGGATTCCGTTCTATATACTGATAATCTATGTTATCATCAAAACATATAAAAGGAATTCAATTTACATTTTAATCCTGATCGCACTATCCATTATCGTTAGCGATCAGTTTTCAGGTTTAATTAAAAATTCAGTACAACGATTGCGCCCCACAAACGATCCAGTCCTTGGCAATCTGGTTCACAATGTATTTAACCGTGGAGGTGCATACGGTTTCTTCTCTGCCCACGCTGCCAATACCTTCACCATGGCAATTATTACCGCCAAACTGTTTAAGAACCGAATTTATACCACCCTGATATTTACCTGGGCTATATTGGTCTCATACACCCGCATATATATCGGGCTTCACTATCCCGGTGATATACTTACCGGCTGGATATGGGGAATTCTTACAGGTCTGGCCTTTTACCAGTTGATGGTGTTCGTTCAGAAACGATACTTTAGCTCTGTCTTTCCTGACATTACAAGAACAGCTGTATCGCGCCAAAAACTTATATATCTGGTATTATTTGTAATCGTTTATGTGTTAACAATACTGATAACCATTGACAGACTTACTAATTATCAGTTTTTCACTTCATGAACACAGAACTCCTTCTAAAATACGAGCAGCTTGCCAGTCAGTATCAATCACTTTCCGACTCAAAAAAGAAACAGTTAAAATTCCTGTCTCTCGCACGTTTCATCTGTTTTGTCGGTATTTTCCCTGCGTATTATTACATTAGTCCAATCAGCAGTCTGTTGGCTATCCTTGTTGCGCTGCTCTTGCTGATCGTGTTTTTCACCCTAATTAAGACCTATATTAAGACCGAGAAACAACAGTTGTTCAACCAGCAGTTGGTGGAGATCAATCGCAATGAGATTGAGGCCCTTAATCGCAATTTCATCCATTTTGATCCAGGCAACGAGTTCATTGATCCCCATCATGATTACAGCTATGATCTGGATCTTTATGGTCCAGGTTCCTTTTTTCAGTTTCTGAACCGAAGTGTAACGAACAGGGGTAAAAAATATCTCGCTTCAATCTTAAATCAAACGCTTCATCCGGCTGATGAAATTACTAAAATGCAGGATGCGGTTCAGGAACTGTCCAAAGAACTGAACTGGAGACAATACTTTCTGGCAAAAGGTAAAGAAACGGTTGATGAGAAAAAACAGAATCAAATTGACGATTCGATCCACCAGTTAATTATCCTCAAATCGGCCAATACCCTGAAATACATTCTTTATGTGCTTCCTCCCTTAACACTCCTTTTAACAGGTCTTTATGCAACAGGAATAATCCCTTCATTTTACCTAATTGCTGTTTTTATGCAATGGGCTATTTTCATACTTTACAGCAAAACAATATCTAAGTTCCACAGGCAATTCGAAAGTCAGGCCAAACTCCTGATCCGTTATGTCGAGATGCTAAAGCAAATTGAAAATATAAAATTTGAAAGCAGTTATTTGGTCAGTCTCAAGGAGAAGTTATCGAGCAAGGGAAAGACTGCCAGCTTAATTACATCCGAACTCCAGGTAATATTAAATCAATTTGATTACAGACAAAATATACTGGTCGGATTCGTACTCAATTCAGTTCTTCTTTGGGATGTACGTTGCCTTTCGAAACTTTACCGCTGGCAGCAAAACTATAAAAATGATTTACCCCGCTGGTTCGAAGTCATTGCAGAGATGGATGCACTTATTAGCCTGGCCAATTGCAATTACAATCATCCCGAATGGACTACTCCTTGCCTCTCTGATTCTGAATTCTGTTTTAAAACCAACAATCTGGGTCACCCTTTGATCGACCAGGCCCGACGTGTATGCAATTCCTTTCAGATCATCGATCGCGAACAAATAGTCATTGTGACAGGAGCCAATATGGCCGGGAAAAGCACGTTTCTGCGCACCGTAGGCATCAATCTTGTACTTGCATCCACCGGATGTAAAGTATGTGCTGAAAGCTTCGAATTCAGCCCTGTTCGCCTTTATACTAACATGCGCACATCGGATAACCTGATGAATGATGAATCTTACTTTTATGCCGAATTGTTAAGGCTTCAAACAATGCTCAACCTTCTGAGGAAGGGAGAAAACTTACTGGTAATTATCGACGAAATGCTGAAAGGAACCAACTCTACCGACAAGTTAAATGGCTCAAAAGCCCTGATCAACCAGCTGATTTCCTTAAAAACTCATGGGATTGTAGCAACACATGATCTTAGTCTTACTGAACTTTCATCAATCTATCCGTCATCAATCAAAAACCAGTGTTTCGAAGTGCAGTTGCTTGGTGATGAACTGATTTTCGACTACAAGCTTACTGACGGTGTGACCCGCACCATGAATGCCACTTTCCTGATGAAAAAAATGGGTATCATACCCTAAGCTTTCACTGAAAGGTAGTATCAGACCAGACAAAATTCCCTTTTTAGTGTTTTTTGGTGTTATGTTGTCTATTGTCATTCAACATAGTAATCTCTCCCGATGAATCGGGACAAGTTGTGTTTTCACGCTGTGGCTCTCTGTGTAATGATTTGCTGTATTAAAGGAATTTTGTCGTACACCCGGCCAAATCACTTTTTACACTCTGTCTTTTATTTGTAAAATTAAGAACAAAGACCGGATTGATTAAATCAATGTAATTTAAGCATAGATATCTGTTGTATTAATGATTGATACTTCGTCTTGTGTCCTATCTTTGAGGTCTCAATTAATAATATATATCCCTATGATATACATGGCAGACACAGCAGATCTGAACGAACTCAGGGAGCTGTATTCATTTTTCCCATTGGAAGGTGTTACAACCAATCCAACCGTCCTGAAACATGGAGGGAATAAGCTATCCGTTGCCATCGAAGGCATTCAGGAATTGGTAGGTAACGGCATGGTGCATATCCAGATGATTTCTTCTGAGACGGATGATATGGTTCGTGAAGCAAAGAAATACCGCAGTTATTTTGATTTCGGCGATAATTTTTATGCCAAGATCCCGGTCACTGTTCAAGGATACCGGGCAATGCGAATACTAAAGGATGCCGGGGTGAATGTAACTGCAACTGCTATTTTTACACAGCAACAGGCATTGGTAGCCATGAAGGCCGGTGCCGATTTTGTCGCTCCTTATGTCAGCCGTCTTGATAATATTTCATCCCACGGTATTGAAGTGGTAGGCGATATCGTGCAAAACATTTTTGAATACAATTTGAAAGGCAGAGTTCTTGCAGCCAGTTTCAAAACCGTTGACCAGATTTACCGTACAAGTATGGCAGGTGCACACTCGGCTACCATCAGTTCTGAATTGCTCCATCAGCTTATTAAACACCCAATGACTGACATCGGTGTAAGACAGTTTGAGGTTGATTCCGAAGGGCTATATGATATTGACTTTTAGGGAAAAGGGCAGGGGAGAAGTTGAAATGATGTGTCTGCACCGAAAAGTCAATTTTAACGCGAAGACACAAAGACGTAAAGAATTAATCCCTCCCGAGCACTCGGGATCGGGATAAAATTAAGATGCTCAATATGTTGTGTTACTTCGTGTCTTCGTGTCTTCGCGTTTAATGTTGATTAGAGAGTTTTCGGAGTAGACTCAATAATGAAGTAAATTCTTCATTATACTGCCTGTTTCCAATCCTTTCCTGAATTGCTGATCAAAACTATTAATCAGTTGAAATCTTGCAGGTAATTATGCTAAGGTGCAATGATGAAACTTCGTACTTATACTTTTGAATTTGAAGACTTGTCCTGGTTTCCTAATGTGATTCGGGAAGGTATGACCGATTACCTGCGTTATCTGATCGCCAGGATCAACTTTTACAAGCCTGTAATTCCTTTAATTGCCGAAGCACTGAATCAGACCAGTTCCAACTGTATTATTGATTTGTGTTCGGGGGGTGGGGGTGCGATTGAACAAATTCAAAATGATCTGAGACAGCAATTTGATCTTGAAACAGAGATTATTCTCACCGATAAATATCCCAATCGGGGTGCCTTTAAGTTTATAGCCTCTAAAACCAATGGCAGAATTTTATTTTCTGATGCGTCAGTTGATGCTGCCGATGTTCCTAAAACCTTAATAGGATTCAGAACAATCTTTTCAGGTTTCCATCATTTCGATTCCCAACTGGCAAAAGCTGTCATACAGGATGCCGTGGATGCAAAATCAGGAATAGGAATATTTGATGGCGGGGATAAAAATATATTGGCTATCCTGTTCATATTAATCATTCATCCGATCGCATTTGTCTTCTTCACTCCGTTCTTCCAGCCGTTTCGGTTTTCAAGACTGCTTTTTACCTATATCATTCCCATAATCCCTTTATGTACCATTTGGGATGGCATTGTTTCTATCATTCGTTTATATAATCCAGACGATCTTTTGACAATGGCCCGCTCTGTTGACAATGTAACCTATCTGTGGAAGGCAGGTAAGATGAAAAGCAATTATGGTATGCACGTGACTTATTTGATCGGTTACCCCTATAAATCCTGATCTACCTGTTTTTTTTTATACTAAATGCAAAGAAACAACTTCGGTTTTAGTATTTCAGTTGTTTTTCCCTTGCCATATAAAGGAACAATAGTTGTACTACTTAGAGTCTGCTGAAAATCTCATAATATTCAGTGTTTCTATAAAATGACCGCATAAACTTATAATAAGTGCAAGGGAATTTGAATTGAAACTTCAATCCCGAGGCCTCGGGATGCACCGACCTTGTGTCGTGTGCTATGCAAAAATACTTCTTACCAAAAATGGAAAGAGCTTCTGCCCTGTTGTGTTGCTTTCAATGAGCCTATGACCCTTTAAATTATTAGAAGGTTATTCGAAGACTATTAGAAGGTTATTCGAAGATAGTTCAATTTTATTCTAATAATCATCGAATAGGTTTCTAATAATTATTGAATAAGTTTCCAATAATTTGAGAGCCTGTTAGCTGTCTGGTAAATGGGAGAACCAATCAACACTTTAACCTTCCCGCCTGCCTCAGCTAGGACTGAGTGGCGGGCAGGGAACAGACAATGGTTTATGAATCAATACAAGGAAAGGATGGAATCTGATTCATAAATTTCGGGAAATGGGAATAAGAAGCTGTACTTAAAGTCGAAAGAACAATTTAAACATCAGGATGTTTGAAAGCTAATTCAAATCATTCAACCTATAATCCTTTGTTTCGGTCATGGATTGAATTTCCAGGTTTTAATACCGCTTCAATTGTAATAACTACTTGGATCTAATCTATTTTTCAGCTGACCCAACTTATACCTTTTGAGTGCGATTTTTCAGGTTAATCAGGTAAACGCCTGCCAGGATAAACCCCATGCAGGTCAAGTGAAGCAATGTGACTTTTTCTCCATCGAGCACACCCCACAGGATAGCAAAGATTGGTATGACATAGGTAACCGATGAGGCGGCTACCGCCGATGAATGCCTGATCAGGCTGTTCATTAAAAGCATGGCAAGTGCAGTGCCAACCATACCCAATGTAGCCAGGGCAAGTAAATGGATAGGCCAACCCGGACTTGACAGTACCGGAGCTAAATCAGTACAGAGAAGGTAAATAAGTGCCACCGGTCCAATGAATAGAAATGACAGCGAGGTAACCTGAACACCCGTTAGATGTGGTAACTTAGCCTTGATTTGATTGATGCTGATGGCATAAAAGCAAGTTGCCAGCACGATGTAAAAAGCATAACCGTTTACTGTTCCCAGGTGGAACCCTTCCCCTGCAAGAATTAAACCGGTAGCGCCCAGTAAGCCCAATGATAATCCTGCAATCTGCATCCATTTAAATACCGTTTTATGAAAGAGCAGGCCAACCAATAGGGTAAATACCGGTGTGAGCGAATTCAGCATACCGGCCAGCGAACTGTCAATTTGTGTTTCGGCCTTCATAAAAAGGAAAGCCGGGAAAAAGCTGCCTATAAATCCTGCGATTAAGAGGCTTTTCAGATCCTTCCGCTGAAGGTTATTCAGTTGCTTCATCGAGATGGGCAACAGTACCAGGGACGCCAGCATGATGCGTAAGGCACCTGCCTGTTCAGGGCTGAAACTCTTCAGCCCGATCTTCATCAGGATAAACGAGCTGCCCCAGATAAAGGCCAATACCATCAGAATAGTAAACTGAAATCCACGTTTTTCCCAGATCATAAGTCTATTGTTTGTATTCTAGGTGAAACTTCGCGTTTTACAGCCTTTGTGGCATATCATTTAGTCATAAAGGCTCAAGGCAACAAAGTAACACAAAGAAATTTATATACAAAGCGACACCTATTCCCGATAAAAGTTTGCATGATGTATGGAATATTGATTAAGCACAAGTGTTTTTACCCTAACTTGGAAATATCCAGGGAAATAGAAACTTTTATTAATGATTTTTAACGCGACCCTTCCATTGTAACTATTTAAAAATAATTTCCTTTACGGATTGTTCTTCAATTAAACTTTATGCTTTCAAAGGAGTCGAAGGGAAGAATGATCCAGATTCAGAAACTATTAAAAAATCAAAACCATGAAACAGTTCAGCTTAATTTTCCTTGCACTTATTGCACTAACTTTTAGTTTATCTGCCCAAAGTGATGTATCCAAGGCAAGATGGAAAACACAGGACATCAAAGTTGACGGAAACGATAATGAATGGGCTAAACCATTAAATTTCTACGATAGTGGCAGTGGATTGTTATATGCCATCAGCAACGATGATCATAACCTGTATATGGTATTTTCGGTCAATGATCAGATGAAAATGAGAAAGATAATCCGTTCTGGTTGGACCATTGAACTTACCTCGAAGGAAAAAAAGAGAAAATTTAAATCCAGCTTGATATTCCCTGGAGTACAATTGATGGGAAAGGGATTTCAGCCTGGCAATAATGAAATGGAAAACCGGGCAGAAGGAAACCTGATGATCAAGAATTATCAATCACAAATGCCTGCTCTTACACTCAGTGGATTCCTATCCGGTCAGAGCGAACTGAAGCTGAACGATCACAAGGATATTCAGGTAGCCATTGGAGTTAACAGCGAACAGAATCTCATTTATGAAATTGCCATTCCTTTAAAAGATCTTATGCCGGAAACACTCATTAAGAAGGATGAACTGATTACACTGAACGTCAATGTGAATGCCATGACGAAACCTGCTGGTGGTGGCGGCCGAATGGGTGGAAGTGGTATGTCCGGAGGTGGTATGTCTGGAGGCGGTGGTGGCCGAATGGGTGGTGGTATGTCAGGTGGCGGCGGCGGTCGAATGGGCGGCGGTGGAGGCCGAATGGGTGGTGGTGGTATG
>TBL_comb47_HYPODRAFT_10005845_pt1 | contig 13522 bp, 15 predicted proteins | sample TroBogypolimnion_40_FD_10682 | JGI IMG/M metagenome (IMG submission 10682)
CGAAGACACGAGGCAATGCAAAATATTGAATATATTTGTGTTATAAAACCATTTCTTTGTGTCTTCGTGTCTTTGTGTTGAAATTGACTTTTCGGAGCAGGCACTAACATTGAACCCGTAACCCTTTTAACCCTTTTAACCCTTTAAACATTTCAAACCCTTCAAACCCTTCATATGAGCGACTTAAAAAATCTCGGTAACAAAAGCAAGTACCTGTTTGAATATTCTACGGAAATGCTGGAAAGCTTCGACAACAAGCATCCGGAGAACGACACGATGGTCAAATTCAATTGTCCCGAATTTACAAGTCTGTGTCCCATCACCGGTCAGCCCGACTTTGCCACCATCTACCTGACTTATATTCCCGATCAGAAACTGGTCGAAAGCAAGAGCCTGAAGCTTTACCTCTTCAGCTTCCGCAACCACGGAGCTTTTCACGAGGACTGCATGAACATCATCATGAAAGATCTCATTGCCCTAATGGACCCCAAATACATCGAGGTATGGGGTAAATTCCTGCCACGTGGCGGCCTAAGCATTGATCCATATTGCAACTATGGCAAACCCGGCACCAAATACGTGCAGATGGCCGAATACCGCATGATGAACCACGACCTCTATCCTGAGAAAGTGGATAACCGATAGAAAATGATATCTTTATCATTAAATATTGTATTTTTGTATCAAAGTATTCGCTATGAAAATCGTAACTGTAGAAATAAAAAATGACTTGGCTCTATCGCTACTGCACAATCTGGAAAGTATGCATATCCTTCGGGTTATAGAGAATAAGCTTGCGCCGGAGAAGCAGAAACTTTCTGAACGGTTCTCAGGATGCTTGTCAAGTGAAAGGGTTGATGAACTGCAAAAGGAACTTACCCAAATGCGCAACGAATGGGAAAGAGATATTTAATTGATACCAATGTGGTACTGGATTTTATGGGTAATAAATTTACCCCAATAGAAAGAAAAGCCATATCCCAAATTATTGATGATCAAATAAATCTTTCAGTCATTAATAAGATTGAATTGCTTGGATTTTCAACCGTTGAGCAGGATTTGATTGATTTTGTAAATTGTGCAAATATTTGTCCAATGGATGATAACATTGTTGAAAAAACCATTGATGTTCGTCGATTATATAAGATCAAACTCCCAGACGCTATTATCGCGGCTACTGTTCTTACAAACAATTTCACCTTGATTACTGGCAATACCAAGGATTTCAAGAATATTAAGGGACTCAAAGTAATACATCCGGGTGATCTTTAGAACCGTATCCAACACTACTGATTTGCATATGGCCGATTACCGCATGATGAACCACGACCTCTATCCGGAGAAGGTGGATAACCGATAGAAAATGATAACAGTCTCCATCTGATCAATATCTATTAAAGAAGGAGAATAGGTCAAAAACTCAACTGTCAAGGATTTCTCGACAGTTTGTTTCATCCCAATTTGCTAAGGAACATGTTGACTGTGAATATGAAAAATATTCACAAGTGAGCTTGTCTGTCGATTTATATGGGGCAAACAATTGCAAATCAGAGACACCCTACTGCACGTTGTCCCGTGAGGGACAGAATATTTATAGAATATCTCAATTCCAATCAAGCTTTCTTGTCCCTCTTGGGACAAAACATTAATATTTAGCATGTTAAATGTCATCTGGCTTCATGTCGCGTACCTAAAGGCACGCCGGGTTTCAGCCTTAAAACTTTCTATAAATATGTTGTACCTAAAGGTACAGGAATTTTGCACCTTGTGCCTTCGTTGGTATACTACCCTCACAATCAGTCACATGATATCAGTTCTATGAAATCTGAAACTAACAGAACAACAGTAAAAAGTCATTAGTCATTTGGAAAGAGTTGTAGAGCAACTTTCCCAATGACTAATGACTTTTTTAATTGTTCCTGCTGATAATTTCCTCCCCCCCAAGTGCCTATCGGGCAGGGTCAAAGAGTCACCTTGTGTATACCTTGTGTATACATTGAGTATACCTTGTGTGTACCTTATGTGTTCAGGAATAAATAAGGTATACATATCTTATACTTTACGTATACTAAATTTATACTTAAATACCCTCTCTGGTCCCTACCGTATACGGCAGGGAACCCGCTAAATGTTTCATTTAGTGGAAAGAAAAAGGAAAGAGGAAAGGTGAAAAGGAAAATTATTCAGGATAGAAATTTCCCGGCGAAAGTATGGTTGATGAATTACTTTTATCCGGCATTTCAGGCTCAATCTCAATGAGGCAGATTCAGGTTCGGAAGAATGAGCAAAGTCACTACCTTATCTGCTGGTTTTGAATCTGTTCCCATTATCGGGTAAGGTTTGACGTCGATGATATAGATGACATAACCGGAGGGTTGCTGATCAAGGGTTTGAATTTCGGTATGTACTTCGAAATTAGATTTATTTTTATTGGCGGTCCATTCGCCTTTCAGACTGACTTCGCCCTGCCAGATGCACTCTACCCCTGTTGGGCATCGCGAGTCATCAATTTCAGTAATCTTCAGGGTATAAAGTCCATCTGATGAGGTATAAAGCTGATTCAGCCGGAAAGTGGATTCTTTTCCGAAGGTAAACGAAGGGTCCAGTGTGGTTTTCTTGCAGCTTATTCCGGCGAAGAGAAACAGGACCAGGATCCATTTCAATACAACATGCATTTTCATAGAAGGACGGTTTATATGCTGTTAGACGACAAAACAATTGTTTGGGTTGCGTCGGATAAAGGTAATGAGATATGATGCTGTTTCGGTGAGCCCGTTTCAGGAATGAGATTAAAAACTCAGGGGTTTTGTCAGTTTGACACATTGTTACGGCTCTATGACGTTTGGTATAGGTTTGAGTACACACTGAAAAGTCAAATTAAACGCAAAGACACGAAGGCACAAAGACACATCATTTATAAAACAAAGAATATTATACATCTTACATTACTTTGTGCCTTTCCCGAGTACTCGGGATTGCGTTAAATGTCAATTTGGGGTTTACGAAATGAGCACGAAAGATAATTTACCCACACTATCCGTTATAGAACCATTGTTACTTACTTTGCAATGAATTAAAAACAAAGACTGTGAAGATCGGGAATATAGAATTGGGGGAGATGCCGCTGTTTCTGGCGCCTATGGAAGATGTGACCTTCCAGTCGTTTCGTCATTTGTGTAAGATGAATGGCGCTGATGTGGTGTACACCGAGTTTGTTTCGTCGGAAGCGCTGATTCGCGACATTCAGAAGACCAAACTGAAAATGAGCTTGTTTGATATCGATCGCCCGATCGCCATACAGATTTACGGTCACGATATCGAATCGATGGTAGAGGCGGCCAGGATTGCTGAGGAGTCGGAACCCGATTTTATCGATCTCAATTACGGTTGCCCCATGAAGAAAATTGTCCGTAAGGGGGGAGGGGCCTGTATGCTGCAGGATCCTGAGAAGATGCAGCGTATGACCGAGGCCATTGTAAAGTCCGTGAAATTGCCTGTTACAGCCAAGACCCGCCTGGGATGGGATGATAACAATAAAATCATTGTTGAGGTTGCTGAACGGCTTCAGGATGCTGGTGTTTCGGCCCTGGCCATTCACGGACGAACACGCAGCCAGTTGTACACCGGGGAGGCTGACTGGTCGATGATTGCGGAGGTGAAGAATAATCCGAAAATACATATTCCTATTATTGGCAACGGCGACATTAACGGGCCGGAGAAAGCCCTTCAGTGTATCAATCAGAGTGGGGTAGATGCCCTGATGATTGGACGCGGATCGATTGGGCGACCCTGGATCTTCAACGATATCAAGCATTATCTGAAAACCGGGGAGTTGCTTCCTCCACCAACGGTTGAGGATGTGGTTCAGAAGGTTCGCGAACATCTGAACCTGGCCATGGAAACGAAAGACAATGCACTGAGCTGCATCCTGATGATGCGAAGGCATTTTGCACGATACTTCCCGGCCCTGCCAGACTTCCGGGAACATCGTATCCGCCTGCTTCGTGCCGAAACTCTTGAATCGGTTCAGGACGAATTAAGCCAGATCGAAAATGTGTACGGGCATCTTCGGGTCGATTATTGTAATGTGAGTTTGAAGTAAGGGTTGAAACAAAGATATAGTCCGTTTGATGGTTTGTTTAAAAAACAGTTGAGTACCTTTAGAGAAATATGGTACTGCCAAAAGGGATGGATTGTCGGGTTGAAAAGGTTGAATGGTATTGCTATTGGTAATGGGACAAACAAGCTGGCACCAATTATAAAAACACTACTATGCTTAGATTTCACTATATATTAATTTTTTTAGCGATAAGTAATTATTCATATTCACAAAAGACCGGAGACTTATATAAGGGGATTGATTGTGATTATGTGAATTTTGTAAATGATACTATTGTTTCATATAATCTTGATTTTGGTTATTTGGGTGCATTGCAAAATTATAATCAAGGATTATGTAAATATTACTTAAAGGATAGTCTCTTGACTCTTTTTATTGTCAAAAGTTTGATTGAAAAAAAGGAAATTACAAATGATTCTGATTGTCGGAAGATAATAGATATAGAACCTAAAGATTATCAATTCAAAATAATCAAATTATCAGAAAAAGGAATTTGTTTAATTGGACCTATTTTAAAGGATTATAAAAAGCTGAATAGGAAAAGGTTTCTAAGTGGATTTCTTGATTGGCCATGGAATTGGAGTTTTAAAAAACAACATTGGTATGAACCAAGACGGAGAGAATTAAAAATAACTGGTACAAATATATCGAACTTAATGTGGTACTAAGAACTTAGAATAACGTCCTGTAATCTGAACTCTTTCGTTCAAGAAGTTATACTGCTAGATCATATCATCATTATCGAGCATTTCCGTCAGTCTGAATTCCTGACATTGACCCTGTAATTGGTTTTGCAGTTGAACTGGTAGTGTTGCTCCCGCTGCTTCATTAAAGAACTAATCCAGTCACTTTTGAATTCCTCAGCAATGTACAGGAACAGGTTTAGGTAAACTTTAATCATTCCATATAAGACAGATATAGTCCGTTTGATGGTTTGTTTTAATAACAGTTGAATACCTTTAGAGAAATATAATGCTGCCAAAAGGGATGGATAGGTGAGTTGGAAAGGTTGTAAAGTATCACTTCTGTAAGGAAAAACCAGCTCTCGTAAATCTGCAAAACAGCATGGCTCATTAAATAACGACCAATGAAACACTATAAACTATTACCGCTTGTTCTTTTGACCCTATTGTCTTGTTCGAAAGCAAAAGATAAGGAGGTCATTATTCCTGCGTCAAAAGCTGATTTTACTTTCACGGATGGGATTGACCATTTTGAATTAAAGAACAATTCCACGGCGATTAATGGGGATGTTTTGACCTATAAATGGGCTTCGATGTGCGATACCATAAAGATAATCAATCCGGAGGCTTATTTTGCTTCTTTTAATCTCCCTGAACTATCAGATAATAAACAGCTAAAAATTAGGCTTACAATAAATAACGGACATGTTTCAGATTCGGTCACTAAGGATATTACATTATCTAAAACAACTTTGGAAAGGCGTTATGGTTTAGGGATAGATTTGCAAGATGGGCATAGTAATAATGTGAATTACAATTGGTATTATGACCAAATGAATACCGGCGCTTATTCTTTTGAAAACTGTGGGCCGACAACGGTGACTATGGCCATAAAATGGGTAAACCCGGATTTCACCAAGACACCTGAAGATGCAAGAAATACTTATCTTTCAAGTGGTGGTTGGTGGTATACAAATGATATCATTGCTTACTTAAATCAATATTCGGTAAGTAATTTTACCATTAAAATTGCACATATTGATTCTATTCAAAGACAGATACACCTTGGAAATATAGCCATTCTATGTCTTGATATGTATTATGTCAGCAATCCGATGAATGACAAATGGCATGTCGATAAATTTTATCTTACAAATTACAAGGGTTGGGGGCATTTCATTGTTGTTAAAGGTTACAAGGTTGTTGACAATAAAATCTTTTACGAGGCCTATGATCCAAATAGTTATGGACTGAAATATACCAATGATAGTATAAAGGGTATAAACCGGTATTACAGAAGCGCAGATTTGGATAGTGCGGTAACTAAATGGTGGAGTTATGCGATTATCGTTTCAAAGAGTAAATTGAAAGGTTTAAATTATGGAGTCGATGTGAGTAAGATTATACATAAATCTGGATTATAATAATGAGTCATGGAAGGACTTCATGTGGCATGAAGTGTTGTAATCTTAAATCTTTCCGTAAAAGGAGTTGCACTGCCGATTCATTCTTATACTTTTAAAGTCCGATTTATACCCCAGAATATGGAATTGCTCTCGTCGCTGCATATTAACCTTCTCGAATGGACCATCATCCTATTGTGCGGAATGCTGATCGGCATGTCGAAAGTAGGTGTTCCGGGGGTTTCAATGATCGTAGTACCTGCTCTGGCTTTTATCTTTGGTGCCAAACAATCTACCGGGGTGTTGCTTCCTATACTGATGATGGCTGATATTTTCGGCGTGGCCTATTACCGGCGCCATGCCAACTGGCATCACCTGGTTAAGGTATTGCCCTGGGCCGTGGTGGGTCTTCTGATCGCCTTGTGGGTTGGTGAAATTGTAAACGATAAGCAGTTTAAAAACCTGATTGCCATTTTGGTATTTCTCAGCATCGGACTGATGTTATGGCAGGACAAACGATCCCGAGTACTCGGGATAAACCTTTTCCCGGATAAGTGGTGGTTTGCAGCAGCCATGGGTATCCTGGGAGGCTTTGCGACCATGATAGGGAATGTGGCTGGTCCTGTTTTTGCCATCTATCTGCTGGCCATGCACCTTCCCAAAAACAGTTTCATCGGCACAGGGGCATGGTTCTTTATGATTATTAATTTCAGCAAATTTCCCCTACAGCTGTTTGTCTGGAACAACATTAACATTGAAACACTGACAATCGACCTTGTAACCTTACCTGCCATAGCAGTGGGAGCTATTGTGGGATTTAAGGTGGTAAAGATAATTCCTGAACATACTTACCGCGGATTCGTCATTGTAATCACTGTTATTTCAGCATTCTTATTGTTGCTATAATTGGAATGATTTTGTTCTACTCTAACCGATTCAGTTATTAAGCTAAGGTGACTGGTGGTTATTGACTTTATTACAAGAAGGTGGTCAGGTTCGCTTCAGTTGCGTGAAGGATCAGTGTTCATAATGGCTATCTACTGGTAACAGTTTTCCTATTTGTCAAATTCTCCTCTTTTTCAGGCTGTCAATGGATAAGAAAATTGTTAATAGGAATAGTGAAAAGCTAGTAAAAAGTGCAACAAAATACATTTTCTCATTGGGCAGGCTAAGTCCGAGAAATAATGAACCCAAAACAATAATTCCTGCAAATATTGCATACCAGTTTGTTCTGTAAAACCAGGCATAGGGGAAAAGGTGTCCGCCTGTTATTATTGCATAAGTCATAATAAAATATTCAGGCATTTTTATCATCGTAAAAACAAGAAACGGGAAATAGAATAATTGGGCAAAATTTAGCCATAGCCCTAAGGGTTGCAATGGATTATCCTTATTTTTCCAATTCGTTTTTAATAATTTGGAAAACAGAAAAGCCAAAGGAAGCAATGGTCCTCCTGCTATAAATACAAGTACTGCTTTGTCATATGGTTTGAAATCAAGTCTCCATAAAAAAGCGACTACAAACCATATAATACTTGCAGCCAAGGTAAAATCAATTCCATTTTTAGATTTTATGGATATTCCATTTCTTAATTCGTCAAGTTCTTCTGATGTCATTATTTAATTGTTAGCTCGCATTGCGACTTCACATAAAATTGCATCAACCGGCAAATAGCGGAAAGTTAATATTACTTTCCGCTATTTGCCTTTCATATAAAATCAATTATTTCACCTTCAAATAAACAATAATCTGCTACTTCTTAGTAGAGAATATTGAGAATCCGGGTTTTGTCAAGATCAAATCAGGCATTCCGTCTTCAGTCGGCCAGAGGGCTGAAGGTTTATTTCTTTAGCCGGAGGACAGTAGCTTATTCGCTTTAAACATCGCAAATTAAAATTCCCTGACGAAGTGATTCAAGTTTGTTTTCCTTTGATGGCATAAATTCCTGGGCGACATATCCTGTGTATCCGGTTTGAACGATTGACTTCATAATGAAAGGATAATTGAGTTCCTGTGTTTCGTCAATTTCATGTCGTCCGGGAACTCCACCAGTGTGGTAATGACCAATGTATTTGTGATATTTTCTGATGCTGTCAACAACATTACCTTCCATAATCTGCATATGGTAGATGTCGTATAGAATTTTGAGTCTTTCTGATCCGACCATTTCGCAAAGTGCAGAAGCCCACGAAGTCTTGCAGCACTGGTAATCTTTATGGTCATTGGTGTTCAGAAGTTCAATGATTAAGGTAACGCCATATTTTTCGGCTATTGGCATTAGTTTTCTCAGACCAGTGGCACAGTTTATTAACCCGTCGTTTTCAGTTTGTCCATCACTGTTTCCTGAGAAACAAATCAAATTTGGTACTCCTGCTGCAGCAGCTTTAGGAATAACATCAGTATAATGTGCAATCAGTTTATCGTGGTATTCCAAATGATTAAAGCCTTTGGGTATTCCATATTCAGTTGTCATTCCCACCGCACATTTTAATCCATATTTATTTAACCCGGCCCATTCATTTTCGGCTAAAAGCTCAATAGACTGAATGCCCATATCGACACATGCCTTTGCAAATTCGTCCATAGGAATACTTCCATAACACCATCTGCAAACCGAGTGTTTAATGTTGCCTTTGAGCTTGGCCGGAACTTTGGATTCCCCGCCTGCGTCGGGCAGGACCATTTGAGCATTGCTTATTGAAACTCCTAAAGCCGATAAGGCGATGGTGCTTCCTACATTTTTAATCATACTTCTTCGGTTCATCACATGAATATTTATCTGGTTTAAAATAATTCGCCGAAATCCCTTTTGCTCCGGTGATAGCAATAAAAATACCTCCTTTGTCAGGGTATTGATCTATTCCTGTCAGTGGTTCGGTAACTAATCAAAACCTGAATTTTCTGATGAGGAAGTTATGACAACTTATCTGAATGCTATGCACATTGAACAATGTTTTAAAGTTAAACAAATCCGGGAATATTACAATAACCATCTGTATCCGTGGTTTCCTTTACCGCCTTTTGTTTTTGAAGGCATATAATAGTTTATTCTAGCCAGATCTGAATTTATAAGCCAAGGTTAAGTTCATTTAATGGGGATGGAATTTATTCTATCAAACAGGACGAAAAACTGAACCTACTTACCGCGGATTCGTCATAGTAATCACTGTAATTTCGGAGTTCCTTATTGCTATTGTAAAATGGAATGAATCAGTAGGTCTCATTTGACAGATGTAAAACTCATTAATGCCATTTTAGTAGATGCATATTTATCTGTCTCTTTTTCAGTCATAAAACGCGAAAACATTATTTAATAAACATTAAATGTCAGTCAGATGTTTAGTAAATTTGGATGAAAATTTATAAACAAAATAGCTATGGAAAACATTGAAAAACTAAAATCAAAATTAGATGTGAATACACAAATAATAGGTGTGTTATCTAATGAAAAAGGAATCTTAAACAAGGTCTCCAGATTTCAACTTGCCGTTGATGAACTAAACGCGAATCAGGAAAAACTGATGGATTTGTACGCACTGCTTCAAAAAGATACTTCGGAAACTGAGAATATTAAAAACACCCGAAGAAAGGAATTAGTCGATAGTACGTTGAAGGTAATCCGTTTTTTACAGGTTTTTGCATTCGATCAGGGTAAAAAGAAATTGAAGGAAAGATTGGAAGATTTGACTTCCAATCATGTACGGAATTGTTCGGATGCGGAACTTATAAAAATATCCAAAAAGATCTGGCTGATTGCAACTAAATATGCCGGAACATCACCAAAGGAAAAAGAAAAAGAAAAAGAAAAACCCACATCAACAAATGGTATTAAGGTGAAGACAGTAAACAAGTTTGAAGAGGGATATGGATTAAATACAAAAATGATTAAAAGCATTGAAGACTGCAGGATAGGGTTTATAGAATCGAACAAACTATATCAGGGGGAACTGAAAGAAAAAGAGAAGGTGTCAGATAAATTGAAAATGGTTAAAAAGGAAACGGATAAACTGCTGAAAGATAGAATTGACCGGTTTGTACTAATTTATGAAACCGAGAAGCCAGATTTCTTTAATAAATACAGACAATTAAGAGCAAAACGGATTCCTGTATCAGTGCCAGAGGTAGTTATTGTTGAAGTTGAACCTCAAATTCAAGCAGATGCTGAAATGGAGAAAAGTCCTTCGAAAGCAGATGTGAAAGCTAAAACAACTCAAAACTCAAAAGCAGAGGTTATCGAGTCGTAATATTCTTTTCTTTTCACTGAAGGCTGTATTCCAGGAATAATTGTAAAATACATGAAGCGAATGGACGAAAACGATTCAGATTATAACGGAGGTAAAATCAGTCTCCGGTTGATCCTTGAGAGAGATGTCAATGTGCTTCGTTCAATTTCAAAAGAAAGCCTGGTACCTGACGACCACACAATTCACGAAATAAGAAAATCGCTGAAGTCAATTTCAGCGATTTTCTTGTTATACAAGCATAAATTTAAAGGATTGGAGCATTTTAAGTTAAAATGTTTAATACGGTCGCTTTCAAAACGATATGGTGTCCTTAGAGAATCTTATGTGTACCTTCAAACATTCAAAAATATTGAAGAACGATTAAACTTACCCGACTCTGGCGATCAGGAAGAACTGAGGAAACATCTTGAATTAAAATACAAGCAAATTGCCGAGGCAGGTGAAAATGAGGAAGGGTCCAATATACCCATGGCGGAAGAATTTATTCGGCTAACAGATGCAATAGCAGGTCTGGAACTTAATGCAGGGTATCAGTATTTGAAATGGAGAATCAAAACAAACTACAGAACCTGCAATAGACTCTTTTATAAATTGAAACTAATGTCAACACATGAAGAATTTCATCAATTCCGCAAGTGTACCAAACGGCTCTATCTGCAGCAGGATGCACTCAAACGCATGGGGTTTCCAAAGATCGTCAAACATCCAAAGCAACTTTTTAAGGTCACTGAGTACCTTGGGAAAGAACACGATTTGCAATTGTTTTATGAGTATCTGAACATCTATTTTGTGGGATTGACACCTGAAGCAAAAACGTTCATTAAGTATAAGATCAATAAGATAAGAAAAAAGATATTGAAGCAATATCCTCAAATCATTTGAAGGATTGGCTTTCAAACAACAGGGTAGCACCTTATGATTTGGCGGACAGAATCGTTGCTGTTGAAAACACCGGAACGAATTAGCAATACAATCACTCCATATATTTCTCAATTAGATACAGGTGTAATTATAAATTAATTGATTTGTAACCTAAACGAAATTCTTTTTTTGTTTTTTCATCATCTTAATTCTATAAGATGGATAAAAAACGAAAAGTTGAATTAGTCGTTCTTTCTGATTTTCATCTTGGCACACCCGGATGCCACGCCCTGGAATTATTAAAATATCTAAAGAGTATCCAGCCGAAAACACTTATACTTAATGGAGATGTTATTGATATCTGGCAGTTTAAAAAACGATATTTTCCGAAATCTCATCTAAAGGTGATTAAACATTTGCTGGGATTGGCTTCTGATAAATGCGATGTTTATTATATCACAGGAAATCATGATGAAATGTTTCGAAAATTTAATGGTATGAGGATTGGTAAACTTCGTATTCTAAATGATTTGAAGCTTGAACTGGCAGGGAAAAAAGTGTGGTTTTTTCATGGTGATGTATTTGATGTAGTTATGCAACATTATAAATGGCTTGCAAAATTGGGTGCAGTCGGATATGATTCCTTAATATGGTTAAATAAAAAAGTTAATTGGTTAGGTCACAAACTAAATTTCGAACCCGTATCTTTTGCCAAGAGAATAAAACAATCCGTCAAGGGGGCAGTCAAAATTGTTAATTCATTTGAAGATACTGCGGCATCGCTGGCAGTACAGAAAGGTATCGATTATGTTGTCTGTGGCCATATTCATCAGGCATGTATGAAAGAAATCTGTGTAGGTCAAAATACCGTGACCTATTTAAATTCCGGCGATTGGATTGAAAGTCTTACCTCCCTTGAATACAACAAGAAGCAATGGAGAATTTTTAAGTACCGGGAAGATTTCCTGGAACCTAAAGACCCTGAAGATGCTGAATTTGAGAAGATAGTTGACATCGATTTGAAAGATCTTTTTAAAGATATGTTGATTGACTTTCAAAATTAATCCGGATTAACAGTCACATTAACGCTTGGTGTAAACAAGTTATTCCTTTCATTTTTGAAGAAGAAATACAGATAGCATTCCCGATAGTCCCGATAGCTATCGGGATCGGGACCGGTCTGAGTATCCCCGAGTACTCGGGGTGGCATGGGAACAATACCATATTCCTGATTCCTTTTGAAACCGGTGTCAATCATTTCCGAAAATACGTGGTCATGATAGGTCATGTACATTAATGAATCAGAAAGACGCTGTTTTTGAATGTGCGGATCATTGGTCCATACTATTTTTACTTCATTGGGAACAGGATGGGTTTGGTCCACCTTCAGAAGTGGTTCCGGCAATGAACCATCAATGACCTGAATCAAAGAAGGACTGATCAGCGTGCCGTCAATGTGAAGTGCGTTCATATTTTTTTTGATGAACCAGGCATAACCATTCATCTCCTGAGCGGCAAGATTCCAGATCTCGTTCATGTTTTGGCAATTCAGCGTTCTCCAAAGTGAGGAAATAGCACTTAACCGTTTCCGGTATAGCACCTGGGCTTCCGACCAGTTGCTTTTGGTCCGGTCAGGAGCTGCCCGCACATAACTTTTACCCCTCATTTGAACGAAAACAACCTTACCAATTTTGCCTGAAACCAGTTCACCGATGTTGCGCCTGATTCTTGCCATAACGATAGATTTAAGTCCCAAGTACTCGGGATTAATACCTTAGTTTGAGTATTGTTTGAGTACTGTTTAAGTATAAAGTTATGAAATTCAGTACTTAAAACAAAGGGAAACTGTCTTTTTTATAAGGAATTGATACGGCTTTATTGAATCCAGGGTCCCTGGGATGATGGTATCATTTTAGTCAACTTACTACACTTACTACACTTACTACGTTTACTACGTTTACTCAAATAAATGAAAAAGATGTTTTTTCTGGCTCTATAACGTTTGGGGTGGTTGCTTTCTTTAATATTAGAATTTTCATATAACTAAGTTTGACTTGAGGTCTGGTTACGCATGGTGTAACAAAAACCAACATATCTTCTTAAACCTTAGTCCCTATGTTTGTAATTGAGCTATGCTAAAGATGCATAAGCCTGAAGAGTATTATTTTTGATTAGGCAAATAACCAATAAAAACTCAAAGACTTATGCAA
>TBL_comb47_HYPODRAFT_10005849_pt1 | contig 13519 bp, 8 predicted proteins | sample TroBogypolimnion_40_FD_10682 | JGI IMG/M metagenome (IMG submission 10682)
CTTAATGCTAATACACCTTATTACTACAGAGTAAGAGCTATTAATTCAGCAGGTGGCACAAGTATTAACTCTAATATAATTATGGTAAAACGTTGTCCGATTATTACCTGGTCAAACCCTGCTGATATCATCTATGGCACACCATTAAGTGCTACACAACTCAATGCTACAGTTAATGTTCCCGGTTCATTTGTTTATTTACCTGCAAGTGGCACAATATTAAATACTGGGGCAAATCATAATTTGTTAGTAACTTTCACACCAACTGATACTGCTAATTATAATGTAATAACCAAGATAGTTCAGATTAATGTTATCAAAGCTGATCCAGTTATTACATGGGCTAATCCTGCTGATATTAATTATGGAACTTTATTGAGTTCAACACAATTAAATGCTACTGCTAGTGTTCCGGGTACTTTTATTTATTCACCATTTATCGGAACTTTGCTTCCTGCCGGAGCTGCTCAGAATTTATCAGTAACATTTACTCCTACTGATGAAACTAATTATAATTCAGCAAGCAAAATGGTTCAGATCAATGTTATCAAAGCAATATTATTAATCAAAGCAGATAATAAAATGATTACCTATGGTGAAGCTATTCCATCATTTACATATACCATTAGTGGTTTTGTAAATGGAGAATCATCTAGTGTTACTTCTGGCTCACCTTTATTATCTTCTACTGCATCTTCAAGTTCTGATGTTGGCACATATCCTATTAATATTTCTGCAGGTACATTTGTTGCTTCAAATTATTCATTGACATTTACAAATGGAGTTCTTACTATTGGCAAAGCTGACCAAACAATTAGCATTGCTCCTATTCCTAATCAATATATAGGTAATTCATTTAATCCTGGAGCTGTTGCAAGTTCAGGTTTACCTGTTACTTATGAAGTTTCTCCTTATACAGTTGCAAAAGTTATAGGCAATACAATATCTGTATTAGGTGCAGGCGAAGCTACTTTAACAATTACTCAGAGTGGTAATATTGATTACAATCCTGCTACCGAAACAGTAACATTTATGGCTATGGATATTAAGTTCTCTAATTTTATAACTCCTAATGGTGACGGTCACAACGACACTTGGAGTGTACCTTTAGATGCTGAATTTATGGCTGGTGCCGATGTTACTATTTATGATAGTTATGGACAACAACTGTTCAAAACAACCGGTTATGGAGAATGGGATGGTAAGTACAACTCTAAAGTATGTGCAACAGGCGAATACTACTTTGTAGTAAAAACAACGTCCGGCAACACATATAAGGGTGTAATATTACTAATGAAATAATTTTGAAACTTAATAATATTAAATGATATGAAAAAAATAATAATGTTGATAATAGTGTTTGCATTGGTAATGCACAACACAAAAGCACAGGAACCGTTTACACATAATTTATATAATGCAAACCCATTTTTAATTAATCCTGCTGCAACCGGCTACAACAATGCTTTGACGGCTTTCGTTGATGCTTACAGTCAATGGAGTTCTTTCCCTGAAGCCCCTCGTAGTTATTCATTTGGAATTAATGGACCTATTTCAAATAAAACTAGCTTAGGCTTATACGTTTTTGATGATCAAAGAAACTATCTTAATCACTTAAATGCAATGGTTGACTACTCCTACAGAGTTAAATTAAACAAGTACTCAGACCTTACCTTTGGTTTAGGTTTCGGAATTGTACATAATAATGTTAACTTTAACAATATGAATGTTACCGACCAAGCTGACCCTTTGTATTTAGATCCATCTCAATACAATAAAACTCAGATGGCAGCAGCTGCCGGTTTGTATTATCGTTACAAAGACTTGCAACTACAATTTTCGTTGCCACAAATGCTTGAGCAGGGCACTAATTTTGCAGGTCAATACAATTTAATGGCAATGTACGACTTCAGATTAAACTCTGATTTTACTTTAAAGCCTTCTGCATTGCTTCGTGCTTTTCCGGGAAACATAATGCAATTAGATGGAAATGCAATGCTTGATTACAAAAAAATCTTCTGGGTACAGTTAGGTTACAGAACTGATCAAAGCATCTTAGCTTCATTTGGCTTAAACTGGGAAAGAGCTGGTCTTGCATATTGTTATCAGGCTAATACCGGCCCTATAAAAGTTATTGCAGCATGCACTAATGAGATTATGCTAAGCTATACTTTCGGTGATCACTCATCTAAGAAGTCTATGGCTGATGCTCCTGCAGTTTCCAGAGCTATTGTTTCAGGTACTGTTACTAATTCTTTAACTAACGAACCTATTGTTTCAGATGTTATTTTCAAAGACGATGCAGGTGTTGAAGTTTATAGAACTACTACAGGTGATAACGGCAGATACAGTGTTTATCTAAACTATGGAAAAGCTTATGCTGTTGAAGCTAAAGCAACCAATTACGGTTCTGTAAACGATCAAATTGCTATTGGTGCTAATGAAACTTCTAAAACATATAATGCAAGTCTTAAACCAACTGAGGTTATGATGAACTTAAAGACAGAACCTGCTAATGCTAATGTAAAAGTTTATACTGAGCTTTATAATGGTAAATCAGATGCAAATGGAAATGTTAACGTTGCTTTAAAGCCGGGAACTATTGCTAAAACAGAGGTTTCTGCTGACAACTATTCTACAAAGACCGAAAAGGTTACGGTGCCTTCAGATAAACAAGATTTTAATCAGTCAATTAAACTTAATGCTTTAGATTTCCCATTAAAAGGTAGTGTAAAGAATAAAGAAACTGACGAATTGGTTCCTGCTTCTGTTAAAATTTCAGATGCTTCCGGTAAAGTTATTCTAAAGGAAAATGTTAAAGGAAATATCGAAACCAGACTTAAAGAAGGTGTTTACAATATCGAAGTTTCAGGTCAGGACTTTATTACACTAAAAGAAACCTTTAAATTAACAGAAGCTACAGCAAAAGATTTCTATTTAGATATTAAAGTTACACCTTTAGCTAAAGATAAATCGTTCAAATTAGGCAGGGTTAATTTTGCTACTGACAAATCTGATATTAAACAGGAATCTTTACCTGTATTAGATGAATTGGTTAAGATTATGAACGATAATCCTGAAATTAAAGTTGCTATTAGCGGACATACTGATAATGTAGGTAATCATGCTAAAAACTTAAAGCTTTCTCAGGATCGCGTTAATGCTTGTATGGAATACGCAATTTCAAAAGGTATTGCCAAAAAACGCTTAACAGGACGTGGATATGGCCAAACTGTTCCATTAGTTCCTAATAATAGCGCAACTAACAAAGCTATTAACCGTAGAGTTGAATTCAAGATCATTGACTAATTATGATCTTTACATCCTCTTGGTGTAAGTTAACATATTCAAGAAAATCTAACAGGTTTTAAAACCTGTTAGATTTTCTTGAATGATGAACTTTACAGGATATTTGATGATTTAATAAAGATAAAAAAAGAGGCTGTCTCAAATCTGAGACAGCCTCTTTTTTATTTAGACTAAAACTATTTTATTAATAGTTGATTAACCTTCTACATGAACCTGAAAAGCATTGAATAATTTATCCATCCCTACTTGAGATGCACCATGATAAGATGCTTCCAATATATCAGCATCTGTCCAACCAAGGTTAAGCAAATTATCAACATCTACCTTACTTACCTCTTTTGAATTCTTAACAACTTTCAGAACAAAGAATAAAAGCGCTTTTTCATTTTCTTCCAAAGGCACTTTGGTATGATCATTTAATATCTCTGTAACTTGCTCAGGTAATATCCCATATTGAAACAAAATACCGGTATTCACATCAACACAATATTCGCAACGTTCCTCTTCGGATACCATTAGGCGAATAAAAGCTAATAATTTACCACTAAATCTTGTATTTACAGAAAAATACCTGATGTTATTTACTTGTTGTCCCAAAACATGTTCGCTTAAACCGAACATTTTAAATGAACCGGGAATAAATCCCATTCTGTCATTCATGTTTTGATAAATCTCTGCTACTTTAGGCGTAGCTTCTTCTTTCTCTACTAATTTTAAGAGTGCCATATACTTATTTTATTATTGTTATTATGATATTAAGTGCACAAATGTACAAATATATTACTCTTTAAACAAAGAATCTATCATAAGGTTAACAAATCTTTTATTAAATTAATGTAAAGATTTCAAAATAATCAATATCATTACTCTAATAACAATATTCTTTTTTATACCGCTTTTGCGGAAGCTATTGCAGGCAATATTTTTTCCAATAGGCTGAAAAATGGTTGACACTTCGAAGTTTTAATCCAACAATTATCTGGTTTTTAAAGTCGGATACTTACCAAACCATTTCTTCTTATTACCACTCACATCCGAAGATGAATCGCTTGTATTTCTTGGTGGTCTGTTCGAATTATTTCTTTGTTGTCTTACTGCTGCTTTCACAGGATTATGATCCATCAAAGGAAAAGGATGCTCATCAATAACCGGTATTTTCTTACCAATAAGTTTCTCAATGTCTTTCAAAAAAGGTTTCTCTAATGCATCGCAAAAAGAAAAAGCAGTACCCTTTGCCCCTGCCCTACCTGTTCTTCCGATACGATGAACATAAGTTTCGGCAACATTTGGCATCTCGAAGTTAATTACAAACTCCATATCATCAATATCAATACCACGTGCAGCAATATCTGTAGCAACCAAAACCCTTGTTGTTTTTTCTTTAAAGTTAGCCAATGCTCTCTGTCTGGCATTCTGTGATTTATTCCCATGAATAGCTTCAGCACTTACTTTAATCTTCTCTAGAGCCTTTACCACCTTGTCTGCACCATGCTTAGTACGCGTAAATACTAAGGCTGTTATAATGTTTTTATCTTTTAAGATATCAATTAACAAAGCTGTTTTATTTCCATTATCAACAAAATAAACATGTTGTTTTATAATATCAACAGGAGTAGCTGAAGGTGTTATCTCAACTTTTGATGGCTGAAACAATATAGTATTAGATAGTTTAACAATTTCAGGAGGCATCGTAGCAGAGAAAAACAATGACTGACGCTTATGAGGCAGTGCTGTAATGATTCTTTTTACATCATGTATAAAACCCATATCGAGCATACAATCTGCTTCATCCAACACAAAGATTTCTATATCACGCAAAGTAATATATCCTTGATTCATCAAATCAAGCAACCTCCCGGGAGTGGCTACTAATATATCAACTCCCTTTTGCAAGATCTGAGTTTGTGGATTCTGGTTAACACCGCCAAAAATAACGGTACTAGTCAAACCTGTAAAACGACCATAAGCTAAAAAACTTTCGTTTATCTGGATTGCAAGTTCACGAGTAGGTGTAATAATCAGACTTCTGATTTTACGTTTTCTATCATACGATTTATTCGCATGTAATAATTGTAGGATAGGGATAGCAAATGCAGCTGTCTTTCCTGTTCCTGTTTGGGCACAACCCAACAAATCTGTTCCACGCAATACAATAGGAATAGCTTCTTTTTGAATTGGCGTTGGGATCTCATAACCTTCTTGTTTTATCGATCTAAGAATCGGTTCTATGATGTTTAATGATTGAAATGGCATATTTTTTTATAAAGTACATGTTCTAATGAACCAAAACCAGACTATATTTAGGATAGGAAATGTTCGAATAGTTATTTTTTCTGCAAAGATACGATTAATAATTGGATTAACAGTTTTTTATTATTTACAAGAAATTTATATTCCAATGTAAATTAACAAAGCCATATCAAATTCAATTGATATGGCTTTGCATTTCAGATTAAAACTCTTAGTTTATTATTTTCTTTCTGAATCTTTATGTTCAACTTTCTTTTCAGCAGGTCTGGTATTTTGAGCTGGTGCAGGTCTTACAGTTGGTGTTGGTGTTGATCTTACATTTGGTGTTGATTTAACTTCGTTTCTTGGAGCTGATCTAACATTATTATTATTAGCAGGACGATTTGAATTATTCTCTCTGTTATTATTATTAATATTTTGATTAGGCCTTGAATTATTTGGAGTAGGATTTGATTTTATCTCATTCCTTGGTGTTGTCCTATTATTCTGATTTGTTCTAACATCAGTCCCGGGAGTTGTTTTTGTATTATTATTTATAACTCTATTTGAATTATTATTACCTCTATTATTGTTATTATTTGGAGTAGTTTTAGCATTATTATTTATAACACGATTAGTATTGTTATTATTAGTATTTGGAGATGTTCTAGTATTATTATTTGTTACTCGGTTTGAATTGTTACCTGTATTAACATTATTTGCATTTGGAGTCGTTCTTGCATTATTATTAACTCTGTTTGAATTATTGTTTCTGTTCGAGTTTACACCTTCTGACCCTCTTTTATTCCCAACAACAGCATTTCTATTATTTCTATTTCCTCTGTTATCATTCACATTTCTGTTATAAGTACCTTTATAATCGCCTTTTTCTATTCTTTTATGTACAGCTACAGAAGTAGATCTTCTTGCACCATAATAAGTATGAGCTGCCGGAGAACGATATTCGTGTGTTTGATGAAAATATTCATACCCACGGTGATTGTGCCAGTGTCCATAATAATCATCATAATAAACAGGATGCCATGGACGCCAATATGAAGGATAGTAGCCATATCTATATGGGGAGTTATAAACAACATAGTCAGGTGCAAAAATATAATGAACAATACTCCATGCTCCTATTGTATAAATAAAAGCGTCTCCATAACCAACGTTACTGTTAGTATAATAAGTATTGTATTCATACACATTATGACCACCTGAAAATACTGCTGTATTATCGTTTGGTGAATAGCCGGGATTAGGTGTTCCATTGGAAGGTTCTACAATATAATCCTTTCCATATAATGCCATATCACCAATAATCTGAATTTGAATTTTATTATTAGCATCTTTTGCAACCTCAATTACAGCTAAATCTTGTGATTCATTTTGAGATAGAATATCTCTAAGAACAATTATATGAGCATTGCCACTAAGATTGTCAATTACTTTTATATAGTCTATTTTTCCATCACCATCCAAATCAAGATTATTAATCTTTGAATCTTCAGCATTAAGTTTTTGTTCAAACTCTTCAAGTGTTTGTGATTGTTGAAACAGACTCAAAACACCATATAGATTTAGGTTATCGCCAGGCAAACCAAGTTGCCCTGTATTTTGACTATTCTGTGAAAAAACCGGATTGCTTAATAAATAGCATCCGAAGACGATTGATAATAACAGTAACTTTTTCATTGTATTAATTTTTTAATTATTAAGAACATTGTTTAATTATAATTTACTAGACAAAAATCGTGCCATAATTACTTTAAAGTTTTAATGGCACTTTAATATATTGTGAATGATACGTTTTTCCATAATCACCTTTTTCAGCACCATTATTCTTATGTATGAACAAAAGAAAATTAATTGTGACGAACATTTGAATAATAATAACTGTATATAATAGCTTTTTACGATACTGAAATATCTTAGCCAGAAAAATATATGTAAAAGGGAAAGCACAAATAATGTAATGTTGAAATATAGTAGTACCACTTAAAGTCATGAATATTCCCAAACCTAACAATATTGCAAATAAGTAAAAGTTTGTAATACTCATCCCTATAATCACATTATTTATAAAAATCTTTTGCTTTATGTAAAGCAATATCCTTACTATATATCTATAGATTCTATTGAGAGTAAAAACACCGGTTGCAACAAGTAACAAATGCGCAACTGCGACAAGATAAGTTGGAACCCCAACTATTACAGGTTCTCTGATAAACATCCAGAATTCTTTTCGTAAAGAATAATAAATATTAAGCCCTGTAGAATCAAGAAACCAATAAAGATAAAAGTTAAATTGAAATATATGCCAAAAACTAAGTTTAGTAACTTGTGGATTGTGCATTAAAAAGGAAATCCATGGTATAAGACCTATACCCCCAATTAAACTTCCGGCTAGCCAATAAATCCATCTGAATTTTATTTTATTATAATGGTCGTGGATTAATGAGAATACGAAAAGTCCGAAAGCAAAAAAGAAACCACTCATATGTACTTGTCCCATCAAAGCTCCTGAGAATCCCCAAAGAAAAGCCCCCCATGCCTTATGTCTATAATAATTTGAAAAGAATATTATAAATGAAAACATTGGTAATAAATCTTGCGCCCAAATCTTTCTGGAAAATAGCACAGCTAACGGACTAATAGCAGCAAGAGTTATTCCTAACAACCATATTTCCTTTTCTTTTGAATCTATTTTGAGATAAATAAACACTAAAAAACAAAGAATACTGACAATATTAATAATCTGAACGATTCTATTCATTGCAAGTGGATCGCTTGTATAAGCAGCAATAATTGCATAAACACCAACACTCAATCCTGGATTAACAATCCCTCCACCACTTTTCATCCCAACGTCAGGAAATACTCCCTTATCTACAGCGGTATGAGCCATTGTGTACATTAGTTTTTCATCATCCTTCCATTCCATATCACCGGGCCAGACAAGACGCATAAATAAACCAACAACAATTATTATTAAAAGAAAATATTCTTTTTTCATATATAAATAATTTTAGCCTTTAAGCTAAGCTATCAAAATATCGTAATACTTAATGCAAAAGTAATTAATTTTATCAGATTATTGTATACTTTACAAAATAATTTAGTTCTTTTAAAAAAGAACGCTCCATATTTATTAAAATATGGAGCGTTAAGTATAATATAAACTAAATATATTATTGCTGATTAAGCATAACCGGCATTACTAACATTAAGATATCTTCATCCTTATTTTCGTTATCTACTGGCATCAAAATACCAGCTCTATTAGGTTGTGACATTTCAAGTTTCACCATTTCGTTATCAATATTATTCAACATCTCTTGTAAGAATTTCGAGTTAAAACCTATCTCAATAGGTTCTCCATCATAACTACAAGTTAATCTTTCTTTAGCTTCATTTGAATAATCTAGATCTTCAGCAGATAATACTAATTCTTTTCCACTTAATTTTAAACGAACCTGATGTGTTGATTGATTAGCAAAAATAGCCACACGTCTGATTGCATTTAAAAGAGACACTCTATCAATAATTAGTTTATTTGGATTTTCTCTTGGTATTACTGCTTCGTAATTTGGATATTTACCATCAATCAAACGACACACTAATTCAACATTTTCAAAAGTAAAAAGAGCATTCCTTTGATTATATTCAATCAAAACAGGAGTATCCTTACCAACCAATGTATTTTTTAACTGATTTAATGGCTTCTTCGCTAATATGAATGAGGCAGCATTCTCAGCTTTTGCATCTGTTCGTCTATAACGAACTAATTTATGAGCATCAGTTGCAACAAAAGTAATATCATCAGGTGTCAACTCACAAAAAATACCTGACATTACAGGACGAAGTTCATCATTACCTGTAGCAAATAATGTTTTGTTGATTGCACTTGCAATAATACTTGAATTGATTTCTATTTTAGTAGTATCTTCCAAAACAGGTACCTGAGGAAATTCTTCAGCATTCTGCCCACTTAACTTATACTTACCTTCTCCGGCAGTAATTTCAACCATAAATGTTTCTTCATTTATATTGAACACTAAAGGAATGTCAGAAAATGTTTTTAACGATTCTAACAATTTCTTAGCAGGAATAGCCATCTTTCCTTCTTGTGCATCACCTAAAGTTTCACTATCAAGTGGAATCTTAATAGTCATAGTAGTTTCCAGGTCTGATGCTGTAACAACTAATTTATCTCCGGTAAATTCAAATAAAAAGTTCTCAAGTATTGGAAGTGTACTGTTTGCATTTAACACTCCACTTAAAGTTTGTAAACTTTTTAACAATAATTGACTTTGGACTATAAATCTCATTTTGTTTGTATTTTCTAAATATTATATTTGCAAAAATAGAGTAAAATTCAATGCGAGTTAAATTTATTTATCAACAAAATTCTATTTCTTGTTAATAACTTTTCTAAAATAGTCAGCAGAACGTATTAAATGATCAAATACAAAAAACTGTATGGTCACAAAATCCTTCTTCTCATTTATTAATGCATAAAACCTATCACGATCCATTATAACCTGTAGGTCATTCACATCAACATCCCCTACTTCAGCAGCTTTAGGGAATGTGGTAATAGTTGTACTTTTACCTGAAATATCTGTAACTGTTAAGATATGCAATGGTTTTTTTGATGTCAATGAATCTATTGCATGCTGACCAATTCCATTTTTGAATGCTTCAAAATTTATATTAATAAATGAAGACATATAATCTAGAACCTTCATAGTATCATACTCATTAACTATTCGATTACTTGCCAATAATTTCAATTCAAAACTTCTGCCTACCTTAGTTATTTCAAAAGAGGAATCAGGTAAATTTGGATACTCTAGACGCACTGATTTAATATCTGATATTTTAACATCAAAAACTTTATGCCCTCTCCAGTCTGTCTCTACGGCAGAAAAACGTGGCGAAACGAAACCACGAAAACCAGGAATATAAACTATTGCAGGATCCTCTGCACCTTCCATTAACATAAAAGTCCCAATATTATCTTGAGTTTCGCCTCCTACATAATATACTTTTGTTAGTTTTTCATGTTTAAACATTTTAATCTTATCAAACAAATCAATTCGATATACTGATTGATATATTTCAACCTTAACACTTTTTGCTGCCAACCATTTAATAACGTTATTCCTACCTGATTTCGAAACTGGCTCTTTTACTTTCAACTCATTCATAGTCTCCAGTAACATTTCCATTACTTGTCTATTGGCATCAAACTTTTCATTTAACTTCCAGTTCTGATCGTCAACCCTTTCAAGTGTAACTTTATTATTAAGTTTATCACTCATAAATATCTTAGTAATAGTAGACACATCTTCTACGGCAAAATTATCAACGATAGTACTTTTTCTGTTTGAGAAGATTAGTACAACTGCTACAACTGCTAATACAAGAGTAAGTATTATTACGATCCTGTTTTTCTTCATATATTTATTGAAATAAATTTAATTAATAATCTTTCAGTTACTTTGTAAATTTTCTTTTGCGAAGATAAGCTTGAATAATCCCAAAAAGAAGTATTAAAATAACAGGTACTAATACATTAATTAACTGCCATTGTAATCTTGAATCATCAATAGCGGTTTTATCTAACATACGTAATTTAAGCTCTCTTGATCTTACTGCTATCAAGCCGGAGCCATCAGTTAGATAATTCATACAGTTTAAAATAAATTCTTTATTACCAAAAGTTTGTTTAGTAAACTGATCATATCCTAATGGTAATGGATAACCTTTTGAATAGTGTAACTGATTTTTAATAACATCCCCATCCGAAACAACAATCATACTTGTAGGAACACTCATATCTATGAAACCAATTTCCTTGCTCTCCATTATTTCAGGAGTCATTCGATGCGCATAATTAGATTCAAAGATACCTTCTAAGAGAACTGCAACAGGTAAATTAGGTTTATTATATAAACGAGTATCAGGTTTTTTCTTTTGAATATCCAAATCAATTATAACCGGGGCAATAAGAACTCTTGAGTAATTGGATGTAGTTAATAATATTGTTTTCTTAACAGGATTTTCAATTGTATCAAGACTACTAATAAACTCAGTTTTTATTGCATTTAGATTATTAACAATCGGATGTTTGGCTGTTGGCATTAATACGGGGAAATAATACCATGGCATAAATTTAATTTGGGGTTGATTTCCTACCTTTCCAACAACTGTTGGTATAGGTAAGCAATTTAAGTCCATAATTAAGTTTGTATTTAAGCGAACACCATATTTAAAAAGCTGATCTGCGAGATTAAGTTCATTAGTAACAGCCACTGTATGGTTTGATTCTTTTAAACTATCCATACTAGTAAACACAGGATCTATCATCCACAAAACCTTACCACCCCTCATTATAAACTGATCTATGATAAACTTTTCTTTATCACTAAATGCGGAATCAGGTTTTGCAATAATTATTGCTTTGTATTTATTTTGTATTTTTGTTTTAGCTGTATCTGAAGTTGGATGCTCTGTTAAACAATTGATGTTTTCTGCATACCTACCATTAAATGTATCTTTTAAATGTATCCATTCTACCTGATAATATTCATTAAGTGCAGTGGTAATATCATACATATCAATCTTTCTAAGTTCACCATGCCCTTGAATAATTGCAACTTTAGGTTTATATCTAACACTTAATTTGCGGATAACATTTGATATATTATACTCTAATGCCTGTATTGAATTATTGATAACACTTTCAGACTCTAAACCCAACTGAGAATTCAACAACTCTAAAGTCATTGTTTTATTCTTATAAGTAACTTCAGCACAAGGGAAAATTATTTGTTGTTTGGTTGCCCCCTTATCTTTAACCTGAAGATTTGTTGGCTGCAATCCTTTTTGAACTAATTGCTTATAAAGTTCATTTCTTTCTTTCTTATTAGTTATTGTATTAGGATCGTAAAACTCATACTGTATATTCTTATTATAAGCTCTAAATTCGTCAAGCATTTCTTTAGTTTCGTTATGAAGTCTTTTGAATCCTGCAGGAAAATCACCTTCCAGATAAATCTTGAAATAAACAATATCATCAAGACTTTTTAACAAAGTTTTAGTAGTTGGTGAAAGTGAATATCTATTTTCGGTAGTTAAATCAACACGTATAAAAGCGAAATATCCAATTACATTAATCAATATAATAATAACTAAACTAAATATCAGTTGAGTGATATTACTGCGTTTCATGCTCTTTTTCTTATTTTCCATTTTGTTATCAGATTTTAGATTTACCATTTACGACTTTGTAATGATGTTTTAGTAAGTAGTATAAAAAAAGAAATAAGACTCAGATAATAAATCACATCCCTGCTATCAATAACGCCTCTGCTGATAGAAGAATAATGATGACTTATACCTATTGATTTAATAAAAAGATCGAAAGGGCCAAAGAGTTCCAGACCGAAAATAAATTCAAAACCTAAATAGAAAAAAGCACATAGGAAAACCGAAAGTATAAATGATACTATTTGATTATCTGTAATTGAAGAACAAAACAAACCTATAGAAGTAAAGGTAGCACCCAACAAAAGTAATCCCAGATATGAACCATAAGTTCCACCCAGATCAACATTGCCAACAGGCAAACCTAAATGATATACAGTAAAAAAATAAACTAAGGTAGGCAACAATGAAAAAACAACAATGATAACACCTGCAAAATACTTTGCCAATATAATCTGAAGATCAGTTAATGGCTTGGTAAGTAACAGCTCTATTGTTCCTAATTTCTTTTCATCTGCAAACAACCGCATAGTAATTGCAGGTATTAAGAAAAGAAAAACAAAGGGTGCCAACATAAACATTCCATCCAAGCCTGCATAGCCATAATCAAGGATATTAAAATCTAAAGGGAATACCCAAAGAAACAACCCATTTATAAGCAGGAAAACTGTAATTACAATATAACCAGTTAATGAATTTAAAA
>TBL_comb47_HYPODRAFT_10005850_pt1 | contig 13519 bp, 13 predicted proteins | sample TroBogypolimnion_40_FD_10682 | JGI IMG/M metagenome (IMG submission 10682)
ATGCTGGCCACGGGCCTGGACGTGCTCCTGGACATCGAGACCACGGGCGCGCTGAACCTGCGCCGGGCCATTCCCGATGCCCGCATGGTCTTCATCCTGCCCCCCTCGGCTGCCTCCCTGGAGGCCCGGCTGCGCAGCCGGGGCAAGGACTCGGAGGAGCAGATCGGCATCCGGCTCAAGCACGCCCGCCACGAGATGGAGCTCTACCACGCCTACGACTACCTCGTCATGAATGACGACCTCGAACTCGCCTACAAGCACTTCGAGAGCATCGTCTATGCTACGCGGGCCAGCCGCGAGCGGGTGGCCCCGGCGGCCCAGAAGATCCTCGAGGGGTTCTAGGTTCTTGTCCGGGGGTTGCACGCTCCGCTTGGCTGCGCGAACACCCCCGCGCTCACCCCGGCAGAGCCGTGCCCCGCTGGGGAATAAAACCCCTCGTCGCCCTCCTTGCGGGCCCGGCGTATCCTGGTAGGACTCTCCCTGGGAGCCTCATGGCCCGTTTTTTCAAGCGCAACTGGATGTGGATGGTCATGGTCACCACGGTGCTGGTGGCCGGGCCGCTCCTGGCTCGCGCCAACGGCGAAGGCGTCCGGCAGCGCAGCCTGGACACCCTGACCGAGGTCATGGACCTGGTGCAGAAGGATACGCCGGAGCCCCCCACGCCCCGGCAGCTCACCCACGCCACCATCCAGGGGATGCTCCACACCCTGGATCCCCACTCCAACTACATGGACGAGACTGAGTTCCGCATGCTGCGCGAGGAGCAGAAGGGCTCCTTCTACGGCATCGGCGCCATCATCCAGCAGCACGAGCAGGGCATCGCCATCATCAGCCCCATGAAAGGCGGTCCGGCGGACCGGCTGGGCGTGCGCTCCGGCGACATCATCAAGGAGATCGACGGCACCAGCACGGATGGCATGACCTCCAACGGGGCCCTGCAGAAGCTCCGCGGCGAGAAGGGCGTCCTGGTGGAGCTGGCCATTCAGCGCACGGGCGTGGCAGGGCTGCTGAAGTTCTCCATCCCCCGGGCCGAGGTGCCCACCAACAGCGTCTACTACAGCTTCATGCTGAACCCCACCACGGGCTTCATCCTCATCAAGGACTTCGGCGAGACCACCTCCGAGGAATTCGAGAAGGCTGTCACCACCCTGAAGAAGCTGGGCATGCAGCAGCTCATCCTTGACCTGCGCGGCGATGGCGGCGGCGTTCTGGATGCGGCCATCGGCATCTGCCGCCAGCTGCTGGGCCCCGACCAGCTCATCGTGAGCCAGAAGGGCCGAGATGGCAGGGACGAGAACCAGACCCGTACCAGCAAGGGAGCCATGCTGGATCCCTTCCCCCTGGTCATCCTCATCAACCGGGGCACCGCCAGCGCCAGCGAGATCGTCACCGGCGCCGTGCAGGACCATGACCGAGGCCTGGTCGTGGGTCAGACCAGCTGGGGCAAGGGCCTCGTGCAGAGCGTCCTCACCATCAGCCGTTCCCGGGGCCTGGCCCTCACCACAGCTCGCTATTACACGCCCTCAGGGCGCAGCATCCAGCGCGACTACAGCCATGGCCTCGACGACTACTACAACCCCGAGGACGACAAGGACGTGAAGCCCCAGGGGCCCGCCTACAAGACGGATCTGGGTCGTACGGTGTACGGCGGCGGCGGGATCAACCCCGACTACACCCTGCCCACCCTGCGCCTCAACGAGTTCATGGTGGACCTGCAGTTCCGCCAGCAGGCCTTCTTCCGCTTCGCGGTCCACGAGAAGGAGCACATGGGCATCAAGCCCGGCCAGCACGCGGACGAGGCCACCATGGCCCGCTTCCACACCTGGGCCCTGGAACAGAAGCTGACCATCGCCGACAAGGACTGGGAGGCCAACCTCCCGGCCATGCAGGAGCGCCTCTCCATCGAGATGCAGAACGTGGCCTACGGCGTGGAAGCCGGTTTCAAGATCCAGTGTGAGAAGGATCCGGGCATCCTCAAGGCCCTGGAGGTGCTGCCCGAGGCCGAGGCCCTGCTCAAGAAGAAGCAGCTCCTGGGCAGCGAGAAGCCTGCCACGGTCGCCGCTCGCTGAGTCGAGGCACCCCATGGACGTCACGCTCCCTGACCACGTCGAAGCGCTGCGCCTGGAAGTCCGCAAGTTCGCCGAGCGGGAGATCCGGCCCCATGTGATGGCCTGGGATGAGGCCAAGGCCTTCCCCTTCGAGGTGGTGAAGCAGCTGGGCGCCATGGGCATGATGGGCGTCATCTTCCCGGAGCAGTACGGCGGCGCCGGCATGGGCTACCTGGAATACGCCATCGTGGTGGAGGAGCTCTCCCGGGTGGACGGCTCCGTGGGCATCACCGTGGCCGCCCACAACAGCCTCTGCGCCAACCACATTTTCAGCATGGGCGACGAGCGGCAGAAACAGGCCTACCTGGTGCCCCTGGCCAGCGGCCGGGCCCTGGGTGCCTGGGCCCTCACGGAGCCCGGATCAGGCAGTGACGCTGGGGCCCTCCTCACCTCGGCGAAGAAGGAGGGCTCCCACTACGTGCTGAACGGCACCAAGACCTTCATCACCCATGGCACCGTGGGGGACCTCTTTGTCGTCATGGCCCGCACCCGCCCACCCCGACCCGGGCACGCCAGCGCCGACGGCATCAGCGCCTTCGTGCTGGAGAAGGGGCTGAACGGCTTCCGCGCCGGCAAGCAGGAGAACAAGCTGGGCCTTCGGGCCAGCGACACCTCGGAGCTGATCCTCGAGGACGTGCGGGTACCCGAAGCCAATCTCCTGGGTGAGGATGGCCTCGGCTTCAAGCAGGCCATGAAGACCCTGGATGGGGGCCGCATCAGCATTGGCGCCCTGGGGCTCGGCATGGCCCAGGGCGCCTTCGAGGAGGCTGTGCGCTACAGCAAGTTGCGCCACACCTTCGGTCACCCCATCGCGGACCACCAGGGCATCCAGTTCAAGCTGGCGGACATGGGCACGGAGATCGAAGCCGCACGCCTGCTCATCCACCGCGCCGCGGGCCTCAAGGACCGGGGCCTGCCCTACGCCAAGGCCGCCAGCATGGCCAAGCTCTACAGCTCCGAGGTGGCCTGTCGCGTGGCCAGCGAGGCCGTTCAGATCCTCGGCGGCTATGGCTACACCAAGGATTACCCGGTGGAGAAGTACTACCGGGACGTGAAGCTCTGCACCATCGGCGAAGGCACCAGCGAGATCCAGCGCACGGTCATCGCCCGCTACCTGCTGTCTGAATACTGATTCCCGTTTTCCGGAGCTCCCATGCGCACCGCCCTTCTGTTCCTGGCCTCTGTGGCCCTGCTGGCCTCGCGTCCGCTCTCCGTGGACGATCTCTTCAAGGTCAAGCGGGTCGGGGATCCGCAGCTCTCTGCCAGCGGCACCCTGGCCTACCAGGTGGGTAGCGTGGACTTCGCTGCCAACAAGACCGTGAATCACCTCTGGGTGGGCGCCTCCGCCGCAGCGGCCCATGAGCTGGACCTGGGTTCCGGCAGCCAGACCCGCCCCCGCTTCAGCCCCGACGCCAAGCACCTGGCTTACCAGGCTGGAGGTCAGGTGTGGATCCTGGACCTGGGCACCAAGGAGAAGCGCCAGCTCACAAAGCTGAGCGGTGGCGCTTCCGGCCAGACTTGGAGCCCCGACGGCAAGTGGATCGCCTTCCTCAGCACCACGGTGCCCAGTGGCGTCGAAGCTGAGAATGTGGCCTACCTGAAGGCCAAGGAGACGTCCAAGGTCAGCGGCCGGGTCTACACCACGCTGACCTACCGCCACTGGAACGAGTGGAAGGATGCCCACCAGCTGAGCCACCTCTTTCTCGTGCCCGTGGATGGCAGCGCCGCTCCCAGGGATCTCACGGCAGGCTTCACCACGGACGTGCCCAACTACGCGGATGTCTCCGCCGGGGACGGCTACGCCTGGGCGCCAGACAGCCAGGCCCTGGCCTTCGAGTCCGCCCCGGACCAGGCCAAGGCCACCAGCACCAACGGCGAGATCTACGAGGTCCGCCTCGCGGGCGGCCCCGCAAAGAAGGTCTCGGACAACCCCGCCATGGACAACTCGCCCCGCTACTCGCCGGACGGGAAGTACCTGGCCTGGCGGGCCCAGCGCCGTCCTGGCTTCGAGGCGGACAAGTGGGAGCTGTGGGTCCAGGACCGCGCCACGGGCAAGATCGTGCGCACCACCCAGGCCTTTGACCTCAGCTTCGGCGACTACCAGTGGCAGGGTTCCGACCTCGTGGGCGTCTGCGAGCAGCATGGCCACGCGGACCTCTTCCGCTGGGACGGCAAGGCCATGCGCCGCCTCAGCAGGGGCCTCCACATCGAAGGCTTCACCCTGGCCAAGGACCAGGCCCTGGTTGTCACCACCACCCTCACCACGCCCCCGGACCTCGCCACCCTAGACCTCAAGAGCGGCCAGAGCACCCGCGCCACCCACCACAACGAAGTCCTGGCTCAGGAGCTGGGCCTCAACAAGGGCGAGGACCTCTGGCTGGACACCGTGCCCGTGAACGGCCAGCCCACCAAGACCCACGCCTTCATCGTGAAGCCCGTGGGCTATGACCCAAGCAAGACCTACCCCGTGGCCTTCGTCATCCACGGCGGCCCCCAGGGCGCCTGGGCCGATGCCTGGCATCCCCGCTGGAATGCGCAGGCATGGGCCAGCCGCGGCTTCATCACCGTGCTGCCCAATCCCCGGGGCTCCACGGGTTTTGGCCAAGCCTATACGGACGCCATCAGCGGCGACTGGAACGGTGCGGTCATGACGGACCTCATGGGCACCCTGGACGCAGTCCTGAAGCAGTTTCCCAATGCCGACCCCAAGCGCGTGGTGGCCTGCGGTGGCAGCTATGGCGGCTATGCCGTGAACTGGATCGCCGGGCACTATCCTGAGCGCTTTGCCGCCTTCGTGACCCACGCCAGCATCTTCAACACTGAGTCCATGCAACTGGGCACCGAAGAGCTCTGGTTCCCCCACTGGGAGTTCAAGGGCTGGCCCTGGGACAGTGCCGAAACGAAAGCCCGCTGGCAGGCCCAGAGCCCCAGCAGCGCCATCGGCCGCATGACCAAGCCCATGCTCGTGAGCCACGGCGAGCTGGACTACCGCGTTCCCGTCACCGAGGCCTTCCAGCTCTACAACACCCTCCAGGTGCGCGGCGTCCCCAGCCAGCTCATGTACTTCCCCGATGAGACCCACTTCGTCGCCAAACCCCAGAACAGCAAGCTCTGGTACGAGACCGTCCTAGGCTGGTGCGAGCGCTGGACGAAGTAACTGATCAACAGATCCACCACGAAGGCACGAAGGCGCAAAGGAACACGAAGAAGAGCACCCTTCTTCCTGTCTTTCTTCGCGCCTTCGTGTCTTCGTGTTGATCAGTTCAATCTTTAGGAATCACACCACCACACGCCCCTGGATCGGACAGGGCACGCCAGGGTTCGAGGACGAAGGGGCGGCTGAAGGCGCGGGGGTGGGGCAGTTCGAGGCTCAGTTCGGGGCCCAGGGCCCGCAGGTCTTCGGGGCTGGGCCAGGTCCAGGAGCCCGGGGGGCCGTCCGTGGTGATGAGGTCCAGGTCCAGGGTGCGCGGGGCGTTTCGACCCGCGCTGCGGTCCCGCCCAGCCATCAGTTCCAGCCGCAGCAGGGCCTCCAGCAGGCGCCGGGGATCCGCCTCCTCAGCGACCAGCAGGGCCACGGTGTTGAGGTAGGCGGGCCCAAGGCCCGACTCATCCGGCGTCTCCATGACCAGTGGCGATGGCACGACGGTTCCCAGCGTGCCCAGGGCCGCCAGCCCAGCCGTCAGGTGAGCCCGCCGGTCCCCCAGGTTCGAGCCCAGCGCGACAACGGCCTTCATGGGAACCGCGAAACCACGCGAAAAGTCGCGAAACAGGAAGTGGATCTAGCGACCTTCCGCGGTTTCACTGCTTCTTCCCGTGCTCTGCAACCACCAGGGCCCGGATGCCGCCGCGGATGAGGAAATCGCCTTCGACGCACATCCACTTGGGCTGGGTGGCCTTCACCAAGTCATCCAGGATCTGGTTGGTGACCGCCTCATGGAAGGCGCCCTGGTCCCGGAAGCTCCAGAGGTAGAGCTTCAGTGACTTTGACTCCACACACAGCTGGTCCGGCTGGTAGATGATGCGCAGCTTGGCAAAGTCCGGCTGGCCCGTGAGCGGGCAGAGGCAGGTGAACTCCTCCGTCTCAAAAGTGATGGTAAAGGCCCGCCCGGGGCGTGGGCTCGTGAACGTATCCAACTCACCCGTGGGTCGCGTCACCACGAACTTCGGCAGCGGATTGGGGAGAGAGGCTTTGGGGGATTTTTTCGTGGCCATGGATCACCAAAAACAAATTAACCGCAGAGAACGCAGAGGGCGCAGAGAGGGAATTCAGATTCCTTCGGGCAGACCATTCACCACGCGTGTAAGACCGTCGACCAGACGGACATGGTTGAAGTTGACACCAACACCCAAGGGTAGCTTCATGAGTTTCAGGTAGGTAAGCAATTGGGCTTTGACCAGACTGGGCACACCCTTGGCGGCTTTGAGTTCAACAATCAGTCGTTCATCCACCAGTAAGTCAATCCTGTAACCGGCATCTAGCACCTCCCCTTTATTGAACACAGGGACCGGCACCTGGCGCCGACAAGGGATGCCAGCAAGGGCCAGTTCCCGGGCCAAACACAATTCGTAGGCAGACTCGAGCAACCCCGGCCCCAGTTCCCGATGGACCTCGATGCACGCAGTAATCACACGTTGGGACAGCTGGTTGAGTTCTGCTTGATCCAAATTCACTCTGCGCCCTCTGCGTCCTCTGCGGTTAAATTTTCAGCTTTTCAGGAATGAACGCATAAGAAATGGGATCCGCGAAGCCTGCCTCCTGGAAGCCGCGCAGGCGCAAGTGGCAGCTGTCGCAGTGACCGCAGGCCTCGGTCTCGCCCCGGTAGCAGGACCAGCTGAGGTGCAGGGGGGCACCCAGGTCGCGGCCGCGCCGGACGATGTCGGCCTTGCGGAGGTGGATGAGGGGGGCGTGGAATCTCAGCTGGGTCTCGGGCTTGGTGCCCAGGTTCGCGGTCTGCTCGAAGCTCTTGAGGAAGGCCTCACGGCAGTCGGGGTAGCCGCTGCTGTCCTCTTCCACAAAGCCCAGGAAGATGGCGCGGGCCCTCAGCACCTCGGCCCAGCTCACGCAGGTGGCCAGCAGGTGCGCGTTGCGGAAGGGCACGTAGCTCACGGGCACGCCGGGGCGCTCCAGCTCGCCTTCGGGCAGGGCGATGCTGGGATCCGTGAGGGCCGAGCCACCGATGGCCTTCAGGGTGTCGAAGCCGATGATGAGGCGCCGCGCCGCAGGCACCTCGTAGTAGTCCGCGATGTCATGGAAGGCCTGGCGCTCCCGGGCCTGGGTGAGCTGGCCGTAATCCGCGTGAAGCAGGGCCAGTTCGAAGCCTTCGGCCTTGGCGATGGCGGCCGTGACGCAGGAATCCATGCCGCCCGAAAGAGAGACCACCGCCAACTCAGCCATGACTGATGCCCTCCGCCCAGCCTTCCAGCTCATTCATCACCTGCTGAAGGCGCAAGCCTTCAGCAGCATCCTCCGCCTTCGGTGGAATCCGGTACGGCTGACCGTATTTGATGGTGCAGGTCGAAAAGGGCAGGGGCATCACCATGCGGTCCCAGGTCCTCAGCTCAAAGTGCCGGTCGAAGGCCAAGCTCACGGGCACCACCCAGGCGCCGGTCTTGCGTGCCAGGGCTGTGACGCCGGGTTTCAGGCTCATGTTGGGCCCCCGGGGGCCATCGGGTGTGATTCCGAAGTCCCAGCCCTGCTTCACCGCCTGGATCATACGGACCAGGGCCTTGGCCCCATCGTCGCTGGCGGTGCCGCGCACGGCGTGGATGCCGAACCAGCGCCAGGTGGCGGCGCTGCGTTCGCCGTCCCGGCTGTCACTGGAGAGGATGGCCACGCCCTTCACCCGGCGGTGGAAGGGGTAGGCCAGGGGCATCATGACAAGGCGGCGGTGCCAGAAGCAGAGGATGAAGCGCTCGTCCCTGGCCACCAGGTCCTCCACGGCCTCGAAGCCCTCGCGCTTTACCCGCAGGGTGTAGGACCAGACTTTTGACAGGCCTGCCACGAGAAAGGGCACCACGCGGAAGTTCAGCCACACGGACAGGGGCGAGCCCAGGGGACGGCCCCGCTCGGCGATTGCGACCCGGGGCCCCATCAGGTCGGCCCTGCCAGGTCATCCTGGGTAATGGGGTAGAGGGTACCGCAGTAGTCGCAGCGGACTTCCAGCGGGCCGGGCTGCACGAAGAGGTCTGCCTTCTGGTCCGGTGAGAAGCGGCGCAGGGTCTCCAGCAGGGAGTCCCGGGTGCAGCGGCAGCGGTAGCTGAGCTCCGTCGCGGCCAGCTCGTCGGCACCCTGGCCCTGGGAGACCCAGTTGGCCAGGAACTCGGGCGTGCGCTCCCAGAGGGGTACCACCTCCAGACCTTCGATGGCCTGGACCAGCAAGGCCAGGCGCTCCGGTGGGCAGTCGGGCAGGGGCTCCACCAACAGGCCTCCGGCTTCACCGGTGGCGGAGTCGCACCAGAGGCTGAGGCTGGCCTGGATCTGTTCCGAGTTCAGGAGGTAGTGCTCGATCTGCACCTGGATGCCGCCCTCAACCAGCGGCAGGTGGCCGATGTAGGGCTCACCCGTGGCGTTGGAGCGCATCACCTGCAGGAGACCTGGCGCGAGAACCCAGTCGCCGGTGGCGACCTCGCTGGCGTCCAGCACGCCCCGGATGGTGCCATCAGGCCAGCTGTCTGCCACCACGGCCTTGGCCCGTCCTGCGCCCTTGACCAGCAGCTGCAGCCGCTCGGCGAAGAGGGTGCGGCTCTGCAGCAGGGCTGTGGCGCAAAGCAGCTCTGTGAGGCAGCCGCAGGCCTCGGGCTCCAGGTGCGGGTGCCCCCGCCGCACGCCGTCCCAGAGGGGGCTGGCGTCCAGGGAGGAGAGGCGGATGAAGCGGTCCTTCGTGAGGGACTTCATCACCCGGGCCATGGGTTCGGCTGGGGTCATTCAGTCCCACCCGATCTGGCGGCCCTGGTTCTGCTGCTCCAGCCAGGCCATCAGAGGCTTGAAGTAGTCCATCATGGCGCGGGTGGAGAGGTCCTCGCCGGTGGCTTCCTTCAGCACTTTGCGCCAGTCCTCCGTGGCGCCCTTGGCCAGCACGCCCTTCAGGAAATCGCCCACCTCCTTGTGCCCCGAGTAGTTGGTGGCGTGGGGATCCTGGTGCAGGATCCTGCGGGCGATGTGATCGTGCATCTGGAACTTGAAGACCGTGGCCCAGCCGTAGCTGTAGTAGTAGGCGGGATTGTCGTTGATGTGGGTCTTGGTGGCGGCATCGCAGTAGGCTTCGCTGCGCGGACTCGGCGGCTCCACACCCTGGAGGGCGCGGACCTGCTTCCACCAGCGGGCATTCAGCTCGGTGGCGGGCATGCCCTTGGCGTAGAAGTCGTGCTCCCACTCGGGCATGGTGCCGCAGGCCCAGAACATGAAGGGGATGGCCACCTCCAGGGCGTCGTTGAGGAGCACCTGCATCTCGTCGGCCTTGTACTCCGCAGGCAGCACGCCGGCAGATTTCAGGTAGGGGATCTGCCGTGTCGCCAGGGCGATGAGCTCACCCACGCCCTCGTGGAAGCTGGGGTTCGCGCCGTCGCGGAGGAGGGGCGGCACGTTGGGGTTGGTGTAGCTCATGAAGTAGTACCCATGGCCCAGCTCGTGGTGGGCGGTCTCAAACCACTCGGCGTTGGGCTCCACGCTCATGAGGCTGCGGATGTCCTTGTCCAGGTCCAGGTGGTTGCAGAAGGCATGGCTGTTCTTCTTGCGGTTCTCGTCGGGCTTGATGGGGTAGAGGTCCGACTGCGCCCAGAAGCTCGTCGGCAGGGGCTCGAAGCCCAGGCCCGTGTAGAAGGCCTCGGCGGTCTTCACGATGCGCTCCGCCTGCCAGCCCTTGAAGTAGGGATCCAGGTCCACGGCTTGCACGAAGCCAGTCCAGTTCTGGCTCCAGCGGTTGTTGATCCAGTGGGCGGGGATGGCCTTGGGCACGGGCTGGCCGTAATTCTTGGCCATCTCGTACTTCACCCAGGTGTGCAGCTGCAGGTAGAGGGGTCTCAGCTCCGCCAGGAACTTGCGATTGTAGGCCATCATCTCGTCACTGCTCAGCTCATACTTAGCCACCTGCAGGGCGAAGTAGTCGGGGTAGCCCAGCTCCTTGGCGCAGTCGTTGCGAAGGTCCCGCAGCTTGAGGAGGCCTTCCTTCAGGGCGGGGCCATTCTCCTTGGAGACCTCCCAGGCCATCTTGCGCTCGGCCAGGTTGCTGCTCTTGGCGAGGATCTCGTCCAGCTGGTTGGCCGAGATGGGCTTTCCCGCCAGCTTCCAGACAAAGCCATTCATGGTGCTGGCCTGGGCGGTCTCCGCCACCACGCGGGCGTCCACCAGCTTGGGGTTGGTCATGGGGCCTTCGGCGGCGTTCAGCAACACCCGCTCCAGCTGCCGGTTCGTGACGTCCTTCAGCTCCTTGCGGTGAGCCAGCAGCTCCCGGGCCTCGGTGATGAGGGCCGGGTTGCCGTTGAAGGCCGCATAGGCCTTGCCGGCCCATTCGGCGGCCACATCGTTGGCGGGCGTCACATTGGAGGCAGCGTTCCAAATGGCCTGCTGGTTCACGTAGGTGAGGGACTGGTAGCCCGCGTTGACCACCTTGAGAAAGCGGTCTGCCCGGTCCTGCAGAGGAGCGCTCACCTGGGCCAGGAGGGGCACACCGAGAATGAGGGCTGGCAGCAGGCGCATGGGAACTCCATAGAACCCTTCATTGTGACGCCTAAGCCCGCTCCCGTCAGCCAGCCTTCGCCAACCCTGAATGACCACCACGAAGGGCACGAATGACTGCGCGAAGGGGCATTTCGCTCAGGATTGCCCGATAATCAGAACCCCAGGGAGTACCCATGACCGCCACCCTTGAGCTCCGCCTTCGGATCCTGACCGCCACCGGTCGGGCCATGGGGCCCGGCAAGGCTGGCCTCCTGGAAGCCATCCAGGCGGCGGGTTCCATCAGCGGCGCGGCCAGGCAGCTGGGGATGAGCTACCGGAGGGCCTGGGAGCTGACCGATGCCATGAACCAGGACTTCAAGGAGCCCCTGGTGGCCACCACTCGTGGCGGCGCCGGACGCGGCGGCGCCGCTGTGACTCCCCTGGGCCTGACGGTGCTGGCCCACTTCCGTGAGATGGAAGCTGCTGCTCTCCAGGCGGCGAAGCAGCACCTCAAGAGCATGAACCAGCACTTGGCTCCTGCCAAACCAGGGTGCTGATGGGTCTCCTTGAATTCCTGGGTTCGATTACCGGCGCCGACGGAAAGAAAAGAACCATACAAGCCGGGGATGAACAGGGATGTATGGGATGAAAAGCAGGCCTGCCCCATCCCCGTCCATCCCCGTTCATCCCCGGCCAAATGTAAGATCCTTGAACCAGAAACGAACTCCGGTGAACACCGATCAAGCCGAGGCTAACCAGATGATTCGGGTGATTGCCCCTGGCTCATGGTCCGCTATAGTTTCAAAAGCATAGCGGGATCACCCGCTCCCCGAGGCCCCATGCTCCGCCTGTCCCGACTCCTGCTCTCCTTGTTCCTAGGCCTGAACCTGAGCCTGATGGCGGCGCCGCCCCGGCGGCTGGCCATCGCCGCCGCCGCGGACCTGCAGTTCGCATTGGTGGACCTGAAGGCCGCCTTCGCCAAGACGCACCCGGAAACGGAGCTTGCCCTGACCTTCGGCTCCTCGGGGAATTTCTACACCCAGCTCACGCAAAAGGCGCCCTTCGATCTCTTCCTCTCCGCAGACCTGAGCTATCCCAAGAAGCTGGTGGAAGCGGGCCTGGCCGATGGCGCATCCCTGTTCACATACAGCCGCGGCCACCTGGTGCTGTGGGTGCCCAAGACCTCGCCCATCCCCGTGGAGACCTTGGGCATGAAGGCCCTGCTGCACCCAGCGGCCCGCAAGGTGGCCATGGCCAATCCCCGCTATGCCCCCTACGGCAAGGCCGCCGAGGCGGCCCTTTTGAAGCTGGGCCTGCTGGAGGCCGTGCAGCCGCACCTGGTGCTGGGAGACAACATCGCCCAGACCGCCCAGTTCGTGCAGTCCGGCGCCGCGGACATTGGCATCCTCGCGCTGTCCCTGGCGATGGCGCCGGTGATGCAGGCCTCGGGCCGCTACGTGGAGGTGCCCCTGGACGCCTACCCGCCCCTGGAGCAGGGTGGCGTCATCCCAAACCATTCCCAGAATCGCGCCGATGCCCTGGCCTTCCGCGCCTTCCTGCTGTCGCCTGAGGGCCTGGCCATCCTGAGGCGTTATGGCTTCCAGGCTGGCGGCGCCTGATGGACTGGCAGGCCGTCCGGCTGAGCGTCCAGCTCGCTTCGCTCACCACCCTGGTGCTGCTGGGCTTGGCCCTGCCCCTGGCCTACTGGCTGGCGTTCACGCAGCGGCGCTGGAAGTTCCTGGTGGAGGCCGTGGTGGCCATGCCCCTGGTGCTGCCGCCCACGGTGCTGGGCTTCTACCTGCTCATGGCCCTGGGCCCACGCAGTCCCCTGGGCTGGCTCTGGGAGCGGGCCTTCGGTCACACGCTGCCCTTTTCCTTCGAGGGCCTCCTGCTGGCCTCGGTGCTCTACAGCCTGCCCTTCATGGTCCAGCCACTGGCGTCGGCTTTCGCGGGCGTGGAGCGCGGGCTGATTGAGGCGTCCTGGTGCCTGGGCGAATCCCGATTCCGCACTTTCGTTCGCGTCATCGTGCCCCTCTCCTGGGGCGGCATCCTCACCGGCCTGGTGCTCAGCTTCGCCCACACCCTCGGCGAGTTCGGCGTGGTGCTCATGGTGGGCGGCAACCTGCCGGGACGGACCCGCACCGTGAGCATTGCCATCTACGACCAGGTGCAGGCCATGGACTACGGTCCCGCGGCCCGCACGGCGGCCCTGCTGCTGGGCGTCTCCTTCCTGGTGCTCACCCTGACCTACGCCTTGCGGCGCTCCCAGAGGAAGCCGTGGACGCTCATCTGATCTGCGACGCGGAGCGCCGCTACCCGGGCGGGGCCACCATCGAAGCCCGCTTCGAGGTGCCCCTCGACGGCTTCTCGGTGACCGTGCTCTTCGGGCCCTCGGGCTCGGGAAAAACCACAGTGCTTCGCCTGCTGGCGGGCCTGGAGCGGGTGGATCAGGGTCGCATCCGCGCGGGGGGCGAGGCTTGGTCCGATGCGGCCCAGAACATCCACCTGGGCCCCCAAGCGCGCAACCTTGGCTTCCTCAGCCAGGACTACGACCTGTTTCCCCACCTCAGCGTCTACGCCAACCTGGGCTATGGCCTGCGGGACCTGGAGGCCAGTGCCCGCCAGGCCCGGACCGAGGAGCTGCTGGAGCTGCTCGACCTGCGGGGCCTGGGCGAGCGTCGACCGGCGGAACTCTCCGGCGGCCAGCGGCAGCGGGTGGCCCTGGGTCGGGCCCTGGCCCGTCGCCCCCGCCTGC
>TBL_comb47_HYPODRAFT_10005852_pt1 | contig 13516 bp, 10 predicted proteins | sample TroBogypolimnion_40_FD_10682 | JGI IMG/M metagenome (IMG submission 10682)
GGGCGAACCGGGCACGACCTGCTCGGGCTTTTCGACGGCGGCCGGTTTGCTAGATGGCAGGTCGGCGGCGATCTTGGGCATGGCAGCGGCGATTTCCACGCTGGACAAGGTGGCGGCCTGGGCCGCAGTGACTTTGTCCTTGGTGAGGTAGCGGGCCACCGCGGCGGCATCCTCGAGGTTGGTCGGCGGCTTGGGGTTGAAGACGATGAGCGCGGCGAGCAGCACGCCGAAGATCAGAAAGGTCCACAGCGCCCACCAAAAGGTGTTGAAGCGAATGATCGGGTTGTCGCGGGTGGGGTCCATGTGGAGTAGGGGAAAAGCTGAAATGCTGAAATGCTGAAATGAAGACGAAGGGTTATCTGCTATCTGTTATCTACAATCTGCTATCAATTCGTGACATTGGCGGACTCGAGGATGCGGGGGTCGCGGTTGGGATAGAGCGAGTGCTGGCCGAGGGCGCGCAGCAAGAAAAAGAGGAAGGCGGCACCGATGGTGACGAAGGCGAAGATATCACCCCAGTAGGCGCCGGGGATGGAGACCTGAATGGGACCGAGGCCGGCGAAGGCGGCGCCCTTGGACATGTGCTCGCCGCCCAGCGAGATGCCGCGCTCGGGGATGGTGATGAGGTAGTGGTCGAGCACGTGCATGCAGAGGGAGTACACGGCGACGACGGAGAGTGCCCTGGGGTCTTTCTTCAGCCAGGCCTGGAGCAGGATGACGAAAGGCACGACGAAGTGGCCGAAGACCAGGGTGATCATGGCAATGTTCCAATTGCCGGTGTTGCGGATGAGGAAGTAGGAGGTTTCCTCGGTTTGGTTGGAATACCAGATCAGGAAAAACTGCGAGAACGTGACATAGGCCCAGAACACCGTGAAGGCCAACATCAGCTTGCCCATCAGGTGGAAATGCTCCGGTCCGGTCACGTGCTTGAGGTGGCCCTGACTCTTGAGCCAGGTGCAGACCAGCACGACGACGGCCAGCGAGTTGAGCGCGGCGCCGGCGAAAAGATAGACACCCCACATCGTCGAGAACCAGCGGTAGTCCAGACCCATCATGAAATCAAAGCCGGTGAAGGTGATGGTCAGCGCGAAGATGATGAGGGTGTAGGTGGAATGGAAGCGCGCCTTGAACAGGCGGGCGGTGCCGGGGTTCGGATCGGTGTCCTGATCGGTCGAGAGTTTGCGCAGGCCGTAGATGACCACGCTGAGGCCGACGCCCCAGAAGATCACCCGACCATACCAGAACGTGAGGTTGAGGTACCAATACTTGTGAGCAAGCTGGCCGGCATAACTCTCGAGGTATTCCTTGATATTGCCAGTGGCCTCCAAGCGCAGGATGTTCATCCACTCGTAGAGGTATTGCTGGACTTGCGGGCACAACAGCGGCAGTCCGAAGAGGAACATCCACGGATAGGTGGAGCCGAGGTTTTCAAAGGTGCGCCGCACCGAGGTGCCCCAACTGGCGTTGGTGACATTGTGCAGCAAGGTCCAGAAGCAGCCGCCGAGCGAGAGCGTCAGATAAAAATAGAACGCGAAGAGCCAGGAGTAGGCGAATGGCGCGCGGATGGTCACGGGCGCGAAGAACAGCAAATACATGCTAACAAGCGTGAAGACAACGGCGATGCCTAGGGCTATCGACTTGACCGTCGAGACCTTGGAGGCATCGAGGTGATCGCCGTGGATGGCGATGTCGGCGGAAGTGACGGGGTGGTGGGCCATTTCGAGCGGGTTCGGGAAAGGTTATTTGGGTGCGGGCTGGCTGGCCTTGGCGGCTTGCAGGGTGTGGAGGTAGGCGATGACCGCCCAGCGGTCCCTGACGGCGAGGTTGGGTCCGTAGGCCCCCATGTTGCCTTTGCCCTTGGTGATGGTGTCGAACACGCGGCCGTCCGGATAGAAGATGCGGCCGGCGGCTGGGTTCGGGTCCTGGGAGTGGAGATTGAGTCGGCCGTTGGCGGTTGGGGTGGTGGCCACCGGCACGCCGTAGGTCGAGGTGATGCCCGCGCCATCGCCCGAGGGGCCGTGGCACAGCGCGCAAGTGATGGTGAACACCTCCTGGCCGCGTTGGATCAGTGCGGCGGAATTCGCCGCCGTGAGCTTGAGTTCCTCGGGCATGCCGTTGCCGTAGTAGTCACCTATCTGACCGGTGTAGTAGTAGCCGCTGCTGCCGCCGAACTCATATTCGGGGATGCCGCCGAGTTCGCGCAAACCGTCCTCGTTGAATCCGCGCGGCTGGGTTTGCGCCGGCAGCGGGCGGCCACCCTGGCCGTTGGCAAAGAACGCATCGGGCTTCTGGGCGCGCAACACATCCTGCTCGCGCATGTCCCAAAAGATGCGGATCGGCGGCTGGGAAAACTTCTGGCCGCGGAAGCCGAAGATGCCCACCACTAACACCACGATGATCGCATAAGCCAGGAAGAAGTAACGCATGGATGATTTGAGATTTGAAATTTCAGATTTCGGATTTGAGATCTAAGATTTTGAGATTTGAAATTTGAAATTTGAGATTTGAAATTTGCGGGGCTCAGTCCTCCTCGACGACGAGTTCGATGTTGGATCCGCCGAGTTCCGCGAGCATGTCGCGGGTGCCGGACGTGCTGAAGTTGCCGTCGCGCGCCTCGATGGCAATGAAAAACCCGTCGTCGGTGGCGCGCGCGAATTGGTCGCTGGCAAACAAGGGGTGATTGAGCCGCGGCAGGCCGATTAGAGACAGCAGGCCGAAGAGCACGGTGAAGCCGGAGAACAGCACGGTTAGCTCGAACATGATGGGGAAAAACGCCGGGATGGTGAAGATGTTAGCCGGCTTGCCCTGCACCACGGTGGGAAAGATCACCACCTGGGTGACATAGGCGAGGGAGAAGGCGGTGGCGGTGCCGGTCATGCCGCCGAAAAACACGAACCAGGGCAGGATCGAGCGCTTGAGGCCCATCGCGTCATCGAGGCCGTGGATCGGATAGGGCGAATAGCAGTCCCAGCGCTTGAAGCCGGCGTCGCGGACTTTTTCCGCGGCCTTGTAGAGCGCGGAGGCACTCTTGAACTCGGCAAGGTAGCCGTAAACTCGTTGGCGGGTGGTACTCACTGGGGCATGGAGAGTTGAGATTTAAGTGGGGAAATTTGAGATTTGAAATTCAGGATTTCAGGTTTTGGATCTGAGATTTGAAATTTGAGATTTCAGATTTGAGATTTCAGATATCGGGCTGCAGAGTTGGGAGTTCGGCGAGTTCGGGATGATTCGGGCGTTGGACCAGCTCATGTTGATAGGCGGGCACCTTGATGACGCCCGGGTCGGGATGCTCGATAGCGTCCTCATAGTGCGGGTCGGACTCGCGTTTGGCCCACTTCACCTCGGCGATGTTGATGCATGGCAGGAAGCGCAGGAACAACAGGAACAGGGCCAGGAAAAAGCCGATGGTGCCGATGAACAGGATCTGGTCGGCGGCGGTGGGCGAGTAGGTTTTCCAATCGCCCGGCAGCCACGAGCGGGCGAGGGTGGTGACGATGATGACAAAGCGCTCGAACCACATGCCAACATTGACAAACATCGAGATGATCATCACGACCCAGAGGTTTTCGCGGCAGGCGCGGGCCCAGAACACCTGGGGGGCAATCACATTGCAGGTCATCATGCACAGATAGGCCCACCAGTAGGGCCCGGCGATGCGGAACTTGAAGGCATCCATTTCATAGATCGCGCCGGAATAGAACGCGACGAACAGCTCCATCAGATAGGCATAGCCCACGATCGTGCCCGTCAGCAGAATGATCTTGGCCATGTTGTCGATGTGCTTCATGGTGATCAAATCCTGCAGGCCATAGATGAAGCGGGCGGGCACCATGATGGTGAGTACCATGGCGAAGCCGCCGAAGATGGCCCCGGCAACAAAGTACGGCGGGAAGATGGTGGTATGCCAGCCGGGCACCACCGAGGTGGCGAAGTCGAAGGACACCACCGAATGCACCGAGAGCACCAGCGGCGTGGCGAGCGCGGCCAATAGCAGATAGGCCATTTCGTAGTGGCTCCACTGCCGGTTGCCGCCGCGCCAGCCCAGCGAGAGGATGCCATAGACGAACTTGCGCAGGCCCGGTTGGCAGCGGTCGCGGATGGTTGCGAGGTCCGGCACCATGCCGAGGAACCAGAAGATGAGCGACACGGTGAAGTAGGTGGACACCGCGAAGACGTCCCACAGCAGCGGCGACTTGAAGTTCTGCCAGATGGCATTGGCGTTGGGCACCGGCGCGAGGAACCACGCCATCCACACCCGTCCGACGTGGAAGGCCGGGAAAATGCCCGCACAGATCACCGCGAAAATCGTCATGGCCTCCGCCGCGCGCGCGGTTGATCGAGGTGCGCCAGTTCTGTCTTGTTAGGAAAAGGATCGCCGAGATGAGCGTGCCGGCGTGGCCGATGCCGATCCAGAACACGAAGTTGACAATCGGCCAGCCCCACATCACGCGGTTGGTGTTGCCCCAGACACCGACGCCGGTGGACACCAGATAGAACAAGCCGCCGCCGACGCCGACGGCTGCGATCAGGGCGCAGGGAATGAACAACAACCACCACAGGAGCGGCTGCTGGTTTTCCAGAACGCCGCAAACGCGCTCGGTGATCCAATGGTAGGAGCGCCCGCTGAGAATGAGCTTTTCGCGCTCAAGCACCGGAAGTTTCGGTCCCGAGTGAGGAACCTCCGAGGCGTGCTGGGTGGGGGAAGCCATGTGTCGTTGAATTGCTGGAGTGAGAGGGAAATACTGTTGGAAATCAGGCCATGTGAATGGTGGCCTTGCCAATGAACCGGGCGTCGGGCATCTTCTCATTGGGGTTTTTGACGCGCGCCAGATAACTGGTGCGTGGCCGGGTGCCGATGTAGTTGAGCAGATCGTAGCCGCGCTCCAGAAGCTTGGCGCGGCCGAGGGCGGAATGCTCCTCATCCAACAGATTTCCGAAGGTGATGGCCGCGGCGGGGCAGGCGTCCTGACACGCGGTCCTAACCGAATCAACCGGGATGCGCAACGTCTCGGCGCTCACCGTCATTTCGGTGGACGGCTTGCCGGCGGCAAGCGCCTCCTGTTTCTGGCCGCGCTTCTGGCGGATCACCGCGTCCTTGAGCCGTTGCACGCAGTAGGTGCATTTTTCCATCACCCCGCGCATGCGCACCGTGACGTTGGGATTGCGCTGGAGATGCGGAGCCTCGCCGACCTGTTTCACACCGAGCGGGCCTTTGTAGAGGTTGTGGGCGATGAGGGGATTGCGCTTGTTGTAATCGAAGAAATTGAAGCGGCGCACCTTGTAGGGGCAGTTGTTAGCACAGTAGCGGGTGCCGATGCAGCGGTTGTAGGCCATCGCGTTGAGGCCGTCCTCGGTGTGCACGGTGGCGTTGACGGGGCACACCGTTTCGCAGGGGGCAAGTTCGCATTGGAGGCAGGCGACGGGTTGCGGGACCAGCGCGGGATTGTCCGCATCGAAGTCATTGTCCTTTTGCGTGGCATAGTAGCGATCCATGCGGATCCAGTGCATTTCGCGGCCCTTGGCGACCTGTTCCTTGCCGACGATGGGGATGTTGTTCTCCGCCTGGCAGGCGACAAGGCAGGCGTTGCAACCCATGCAGGAGGACAGGTCGATGGCCATGCCCCACTGGTGCAGCGTGTCGGTTAGAAAAACGGTGGCCTTGCCATCCTTGTCCGGATGCCAGGTGGCGGAGCCCTTTTGCAGATAGAGCGGGAGGTTGGGCGGCGCGTGGGCGTCGTTGCCCTGCTTCTTGACGTTGGCGAGTTGGCTCGCGAACGAGGCGTCTTTTTCGGCGTCGGTGAGGGTGGAGATTTCGCGGGCCAGGGCGCGGCCGTACATCGCACTGTGCTCCTGGGTGACGGCGATCGAATACACCGCGCCGGTTTTCTTGGCGGTGGCGCCGGTGGCGAAATACGGGGTTTTGGCGCTGCGCAGCGGATAGGCGTTGAAGCCGCGGTTGACGCCGACGCGGCCGACATGTGAGGCATTGGCGGTGGAGCGCTTGAGTTCGTCGTCGTCATCGCAGCCCTGGCCGTAGCCTAACGGAATGACCAGGGTGTTCTCGGCCTGGCCGAAGGAAATGAGGACCGGGATATCCAGCGCGACGCCATTGACCACGACGTGGAGCATGGGCGAGCGGCGGTTGCCGCCCTCGCCGTCCGGATAGGACTTGCCATACTTGCCCTCGATGCCGAGCACCGTGGTGACCGGCTCGGGGCTGAGGATCAGGTCGTAGATGCCGAGGCTTTTCGCGGTGAGCGGGGCGATGAGGGCGGCATTGTCCCAAGTGAGTTTGGAGATGGGATCGGGCGCTTCCTGGAGCCAGCCGTTATCTATCCAGCGTCCGTCAAGCACCGAGGAGTCAGTGGCGAAGACGATTTCCAACGCGGCGGGCGTGGGCGCGGGGGCCTTGGCCGCGGCGATGTCGGCGGCGGCGGTGGCGGCGATTTTGGGCATCGCCAACGGATAGGTCGGGCCCCGGTGGAACCCTTCGCGCAGGAAGGTTTTCCAGGCCTCATCCCCTGCCCCGGCCAACGCAGTGAAGGTGGCGCGCACCGCACCATACGCCGGCGACGCCTCGCCTTTGGGGCCTTCGCCGTTGAGCAGCTTGCCGTCGTCGCTCAACAGCGCGAGCAACAACTCGAACTCGGAAACGCAATCCGGATAGAGCGGCAGAATCATCGGCTGCACCACCGTGTACGTGCCGCGACAACTCCGCGCGTCGGCCCACGACTCGAGGTAATGGGCGGCGGGAATGTGCCAGGTGGCGCCGTGCGCCGTGGCATCGGTGCGCAGGCCCAGATGGATGCTGGTCCTGAGCTTGGCGAAGGCTTCGCCGAACTTGAGATCGGGCAGCGCGTCGTAGAGCGGGTTGGATGGTGTTAGAAGCACCAGCGTCTCGATCGTGCCCGCGTTGATGTCGGCCGTGAGGGCGGCCAGGCTGCCGAGGCCCGCGGTTTCGGTTTGCACGGCCGCGAGCGGTTTGTTAGGCCCGAGGTTGCCCAGCACCAGATTGATGGCGAGGGCGAGGTGATGGACCGCGGCGGGTTGGCGCGAACCGGCGAGCACGACGCACTTGCCGGCGTGGTCCTTGAGATCCTGGATGACTCCCTGCACCCACTCGAGTTGCTTGTTGTCGGTGAGCGGCTCGATTTCGCTGACCAGCTCGGTGTTGCTAACAATGCCGCGGGCGATCTGCGCCGCGACGGTTAGAACCTGGCTCGGCGCCACCCGCAGGCGGTGGTCGGCCATTCCGCCGGTTAGGGTGTAAGCGGCCTCCACCGCATAGAGCCGGTTCATTTTCGCGACCTCGGGGGTGGCCGAATAGCCGCCGCCTTCCGGCTTGCGGCGCTCGAAAAACGCCATCACCGGCCCTTGCGGGTCGGTTCCGACAAAATCACAGTCGAGCGAGAGGATCCGCTCGGCGCGGGTGAAATCCGCCGCCCATTTCACTCCGTCGCCAAGCGCCGCAGCGGCCTCGCCGGTGAGCGCCTCGTATTGATAGAACCTGGCGGCGGCGAACTTGGCGGCCAGTTCCTTGCGCAGGCGCGCACGCGTCGGGCTGTCGTCGGCACCAAACAGGAAAGCGACCTTTGCCGCCTTGTCGGCGGCCAGGGCGGCGATGACCGGTTCGAATTGGGTGCGCGTGGCGGGTTTTCCGGCGTTGAGGAACTTGCGCGAGCGGGAGGGCGAGTACAGGTCTAACACCGAGGCCTGGGCAAAGGCGTCGGTGCCATCGCCATCCGGATGCATGCGGTTGGGCGCGACCTTGGTCGGGCGGCCCTCGAAGGAGGTGACCACCAGCGGTGTGGCGCCCTGGGCGCGTGGCATACTAGAGGCATAGTAGGTCGCCTTGCCGGGAATCACCCATTCGGGGGCCTTGGTGTAGGGGACGATGTAGCTTTCCGGGCGGCGGCACGCGGCCATGCCGAGGCCGGCCAGTGCGGTGGAGGCGCCCATCAATTTGAGGAATGAGCGGCGGGAAACCTCCGCGTCGCCGGCGTCGGCCATCTCGGCGGCGCCTTGGGGAAACTCGCGCTCCAGCCAGTGGCGGAACTCGGCGCTATCCTCCAACTGCCCCGCGCTGCGCCAGGCCACGGTGGATTCGTCGGCGGGGACAGCGGGGTGATTCCAGGTGCGCTTGCTCATGTTAGACTGCGGAAAAGGGGGTTGGACATCGGGATAGATCTGGGCGAATCAACTGTGGCAGGTGGCGCAGGTGGTTTTGGGGGCCACCCGGAACTGGTCCTTGAGCTTGAGCCCGAACTCGGCGGGCGTCTTCACATTGGGCTGCGGGTGGTCCTTGAGGTATTGGGCCGCGTCGTATTTCATGTTGTACACCTCTTCGAGCGGGCGGAGATTGTTTTCCGGCGCGCGGTGACAGTCCAGACACCAGCCCATCGACTGGTTCTGATCCTGGAACACCACGTCCATCTGATCGATGCGGCCGTGGCAGCTCGCGCAGGAAATGCCGCGGTTCACATGCGCCGAGTGATTGAACTTGACGAAGTCCGGGGCCTTGTGAATGCGCACCCACTCGATGGGCTTGCCATCATAGCCGGCAAACGACGGATCCATCGACTTGCGCAGCGGCGCGAGCTTGGGGCTGTCGCGCTGGACGTGTTGGTGGCAGTTCCAGCAGGTGTTGCCCGTCGGCACGTTCGAATGGCCCGAAACATCCACAAACGAATGGCAGTAGCGGCAGTCCATGCCGACCTGATCGACGTGGATCTTGTGGGAAAAGGCGATCGGCTGGGACGGCTGATAGCCAACCACCGCGGCTTTGGGCGTCCCGTAGTAGGTAAAGGCGAAAGTCACCCCGCCTGCCACCGCAAGCACGCAGAACGCGATTTTGAGGGGCAGCAAGTTTGACCAGCGAGGGAAGGTGTTTGCCATGGGAGGGCGTTGGAAAATGGGATGGGAATTGCGGAATGGGTAGCAGACAAATACGAAAAGCGCCCCGAACGTCGCCGGTCGAGGCGCAAAGATGCAACCACTTTCCAACCTTGCAACCGAAAAAATCGGCTTTTTCTTGCGGGGGCTGTTCCGCCGCCAAAAGCGGTAGAAATTGCCTGACGTTCCGGAGGGCGGACACTCCTGTCCGCCAGACAATGGGTAGCGCGTGGTTGGCGGCCTGACACGCGGAGTTTGCACGTCTCATTGGCTCGCGGGCAGGATGCCCACGCTCGTTGAAAAAGACTTCCCATTTTCCGCCCGAAGCCTCAGCACGCGGCGTGTCCTGGCTGCTTCTCACCATCGCCTCCGCGTTTCTGCTGGGGTTTTACGACTATTTCAAAAAGCTCGCGTTGCACGACAACGCGGTGCTGCCGGTGCTGTTCGGCAGCGTGGCGGCCGCGGCGCTGGTGTGGCTGCCGTTTGTGTTGTGGTCGGCATTGGCACCCGACTCGCTGCCGGCCGGCTTTCTCCACGTCACTGGCATTTCGGCCCGCAGCCATGGCTTGCTGTTTGCCAAGGCGGCGCTGGTCGGCGCCTCGTGGCTGTGCGGGTACTATGGGATCAAGTCGCTGCCGCTGTCGATCGCCTCGCCGATCCGCGCCACCGGGCCGCTGTGGACGATCACCTTTGCGGTGCTGTTGTTCCACGAGTCGCCGAGCCCGAAACAATGGTTAGGCGTGACCCTCATCCTGCTGTCGTTCTTCGCGTTCTCGTTTGTCGGACGCCGCGAGGGCATTCACTTCCACCGCAACCCGGCGGTGTTTTTCATGGTCGGCGCCACCCTGTTAGGCGCGGCGTCCACCCTCTACGACAAGTACCTGCTGCAAGGCGCCCACCTCACGCCCGGCCAGGTGCAGGCCTGGTTCACCCTCTACACCTGCATCATTCTGGTTGCGCCGCTGACGCTGTGGCTGCGCCAGCACGACCGCCATCCGTTCCACTGGCACTGGGCGATAGCGGCGATCGGGCTCACGCTGTTAGGGGCGGACATCCTCTACTTCACCGCCATCGCCCAACCCGGGGCGTTCATCTCGCTCATCTCACCGGTGCGCCGCTCCTCGGTGGTCGTCGCGTTTCTGCTAGGCATTTTCCTGTTCCGGGAAAAACACCTGCGCTCCAAGGGCGCGTGCGTCGCCGGCATCATCACCGGGGTGATCCTGCTGTCGTAGGCGGGTCAAGGCTTGGACCAGTTGAGCCCCTTGTCCTGGCGCCAGCGCCGATAGGCCCTGAATTGCTCCCCCTTGGTGAGCTGCTGGCGCGCCGGGTCTTCCGCTAGAAACACCTCGAACTCGCCCCGCGGCGCTGACACCCCGGCCGCCGATGCCGACGCGGCGGCATCTGGTGCCACGTCGTGCGTTTTCAGCAAGCGTTCGATGCGCCGCAAGCGTCGCGCGCTGCCGACTGCCATCATCAATAGCAACAACAACAAACCCGCACACACCGCGAGCAGGATCATGATGGATAAAACTTCCGTCTCTGACATGCGCGCGAGCCTGCCTCCGACCCGACCACTTGCCAAGCACCATGTGGGATGATCCGCCGGTTCGGCGGGCGAGGCGGCAATTCATCAATGGACGCCATTGACATCCCCCATGTTTCCACTATTTTGATGGCGCCACCAATTCCACTAATGGTTAAAACACAAATTCAAGTTCCCGACGACCTCTACGGCCGCATAAAGCAGCTCGCCGCCCAGCAGGAATGGTCTTTGGCGGAAACCCTGCGCCGCGGTGCCGAACTCCTCCTTGCCACCCGGCCGCTGGCCGCCACAGGCGCCGCCGCCGCCTGGACCTTGGAGCCACCCGCGAATACGCAACTCCTGGTGGATCCATTCGCCGGCCCCAATTGGCGGGAAAACACGAACCTCGGTTCGAGTGCCGACGGGCTGCTTCCACACCGTTAACCCTCGATATGCGCGACCATGACCGTTTGCGACACAAACATCCTCTTCCCCGCGCTGGAAGCCTCCCACGCCGACCACCTGCCGGCCCGCGCGTTTCTGGAATCCAAAGTCAGCGATCCAACCTTCGCTCTTTGCGAACTCGTCCTGATGGAAGTCTATACCCTTCTGCGCAATCCGGTCATCTGTGCCAAGCCTCTCAGCGCCAAGGAAGCCGTGCGCAAAATCGACAACCTGCGCCACAACCCCGCTTGGTTGAGTCTGGACTACCCCGGTGCCGGTCTCATGAACGATGTATGGCACCACGCCCGCACCAGCGCCGCAGCGCGCCGCATCTACGACATCCGCCTCGCCCTGACCCTCAGGCATTATCGCGTCACTCACTTTGCCACTGCCAACGCCAAACACTTCCAAGGTTTCGGGTTCGAGAGAGTCTGGAACCCTCTCGCCTGACCTCACAATCTCATTGCCCGAGCGAACGGAGCAGCGCAGAAGCCCCCTGATGGGCCGGGTTGCGCTGGAGGGCCTCGCGCGCGGCGGTGGCGGCGGCGGCAGTCTGGCCGAGGCGCAGATAGATGGTGGCCAGCGCATACGACGGTTCCGGATCATCGGGCCCCAGGGTCGCGGCATTGCGCAAGGAAATGATGGCCGCCTGCTCGTGCCCTTGGGCGGACAACAACAGGCCGAGGTTGTAGTAGGCGCGCGCAAACCGCGGATTGAGGTGGATGGCCTCGCGCAACTTCGCCTCGGTGCCGGCCTGATCGCCGGTTTCGGCCAGGGCCAGCGCGGTCAGATAGGGAAACTCCGGGTCCTTGGGCGCGATCTTGGCCGCTTCTTCTAACACCGGCAGCGCCTCGCGGGTGCGGCCCACACTTGCCAGATAGACCGCCAGATCCCGCCGCGGCACCGCCGAGCCCCGATCCCAGTCCGCCGCCTTGCGCATGTGCGCCTCCGCCGCCGCCGCATCGCCGCGATGGGTGGCCAAACGCGCCAGGCGCATCTGCCCGGCGGGCTGGTCCCCCTGGTGCTGCGCCACCTTCTCCATATCTAGCAACATGGGATCGTCCTTCGCCAGCCGCTCCACCGCGCCCCAGCCCGCATCAAGGCGCACCGACCTAACAGGGTCGTGGGTCAGGGCCTCCCACTTCGTCCCGTTGGCGGGCACGCGGGCGAGCAGGAAGGCGGCGGCCCCTCGCACCAATGGATCCGGATGCACGGCCGCGCGGTCGGCGCGCTGAATCACGCGCGAGTCGCTGGACCACGCCTCCATCAGACGCAGCAAGGTCGCCTGCCAAGCGGCGATTTCCTCGACGTCAAACGCCGCCAACAATTTGTCGATGGCCTCCGGCTTGCCGGCCATTTCGGCCGCCACCGCCCGCGTGCGTTCCCGCACCAGCGGCTTCTTGGTCGGCCCGTACCACTTGTTGGTCCACTCGATCTGCCAGTCCAACCCCTTGTCGGCATGGCAGGTGTTGCAGGCGTTGGGCGTGCCCAGCTCTCTTGTTAGAGTGGGGTCGGGGCTGGGGAAACGGTGGTCGCTGCGCGGATCGCGCCCCATGTAGGTGGTTTTTGGCATGTGGCATTCCACGCAGCGGCTGCCGGCGGTGCCCGGCTTGTGGAACGAATGGGCCCACTGGTCGATGACGATGGCGCCGCGCAAGCCGGTGGCATGGCACTGCATGCACAGCGTGTTGGTATCCACCGCGGGTTTGCCGCCCTTGGGCGTGGCGGCGTGGGAATCATGGCAGTCGATGCAGGAGATCCCCTTGTGGCCCATGCGCGACAGCAGGAACGAGGTGAAGTTGTAATCCTCGTCGATCTGCTGGCCATCGGGATGATAGAGACCCGGTTGGCTCGGCAGCGCCAAGTTGTAGTGATCGAAGAAATTGTCGCCGATTTGGAAGGATTCATCGAATTCCTCGCGCCGGCTGTGGCAGGTGGCACAACTATGCATCCACTGTTGCGGCGTGTACTTCTTCTTTGAATCCACGACGCATTCGTTCGCCGCCCGGGTGGGGCGCGACGGGCCGTGGCACTGGGCGCAGCCGACGCCTTGTTCGACCCACTGGGTCGCATAGCCATCCGTCTTGGGTTGATAGTTCTTGCGAAACTGGGTGAAGTGGCAGTAGGCGCACTGGCTGTTCCAGTTCATGCCGCGCTGCGTCCAATGCCCCCATTCGTTGGGTTGGCGCTGGTCGCTGCCAAACATGCTGAACCATTCCTGTTTGATCGGGTCCCACGAGGCATCCGGCACCTGATAGCGGCCCTTGCCGAAATCCAACACGTATTGAATCAGCGGCCGGTAGCCGATGGCCATCTGCGGCGACAGTGAAATCGGCGGCACGTTCGAGCCATCATCCTGCCACTCGATGCGCGGCGCGCTCTCGCCGCCGGAAAACCGCCAGTGTACCTTGCCCAAATCCAACGGCTTGGCCCGAAACGCCCACGAATCCTCCACCGTGCCCACATTGCGATGGGCCAAGCCATGCATCGAGCCGCGCCACACCTTGTCGAGGTCGCGGTGGCAGGCGCTGCATTGGCTCGACTTGGCCAGCGGCGCCAGCGCCGTGGCAGCGCCGCCGGCCGCTGAATTCCCAGCCTTCCGCCCGCAGGAGCCAAGCCCCAATGCCAGCGGAAGCCCCCACCACAGCGACCGGAAAA
>TBL_comb47_HYPODRAFT_10005854_pt1 | contig 13515 bp, 17 predicted proteins | sample TroBogypolimnion_40_FD_10682 | JGI IMG/M metagenome (IMG submission 10682)
CTAGGACTGTTAGGTGGTGCTATCGCTTCTAATCCACATGCAGCTTATGATACTGCTAAAAAAATTGGATCTGATGCTGCTAAAAGTTTTAGTAAAATATTAAGTAAAAAATAAATGGAGTTCTTATGAATTTTGTGGAATTTTTAGAAAAAACCGCTCCTGAAGATTTGCAGAAACTTGCTGAAGAAGCACAAGATGAATTGGTTGCTAAAGTAATGAATAGTATTATTCCATTACTTGAAAAGCAGGCTGAATATACAGTCATGCTTATTAAACAGGCTATGGAAGGTGAAGAGGAAGGCGAAGCTCCAAAAGAAGAACAGGAAGCTGCTGCCGCTCAAGCCGCCATGGAGCCTGGAACTAAACCAGGAACTACTCAAGGTGAAGATAACTCTGAAGTAGTTGGTTCAAATACTCCAGAAGGTTTAAAAGCTACTGATATTCAGGGCGCTGTTAATCAGGCCATTGAAGCTCAACAGGTAGAGAAAGTAATTCCTTTTGTTAAAGCAATTGCTTCTGCTCATCCTGATACATTAACTGAAGTAGCTAAAATTATTAAAGTTTGCTTACATGACGCTATCATGAAACGCAAGGTAGAGCCAGAAAAGGCAGCTAAAGTTGCTCAAGAATTAGATGCTTTAATTTCTGAACCTACTGAAAAGGGCGGAGAATAATATGTCAAAAAGTATTATTGACGATATCTTAGCAGAGGCCGAACAGGAATCTCTTGTTAAGATTGCTAATGATCCTCAAGGTGCGCCCGAAACGGCAAATGATAGTAATAGTGGACAGACTGATATTGTCAGTACCGCTAATGCTTTTCTTCAGGAATTAGAACAGTTCAAAGCTACCCTTGGTGGTAATGTTGCTGCTCAAGGTCAGGAAGATCCTAATCAGCAAGGTGTTCCTGAAGGTGATCCAAATGCGCCACAGGTTCCTCAAGAACAACAGCAGGGTGGTGGCGCTACTATTCAAACTCCTGGCGGTACAATTATTAAATTAGCTGCTATGGCTAAATTGGCTTCTATTAAAGGTAGAAGTCTTTTCAGTGAGGTTGAGTAATGGACGAATCACTCCAGCAAGCATTAGATATGTTAGATAAAGCTGCTTCCATTATTCAGGAATTGGTGGCACAGGTTCAATCTAAGGGTCAGCAACAGGATATGTCTAAGAAAGCAGAGTCCTTAGCTGTAAAAACTGGTATGTCTTTGAACGCTGTCAATGATATGATTAAACAAGCGGAAGAAAATGGTTCTAATCTTGACGCCGTTTTAAAAGCCGCTGAATTATTCACTGATCGTAGATTCTCTTTTGGTAAAGTAGCTTCAGAAGATCGCTCTCTTACTAAAACAGGTTCGATTGCAATGGATAAATATCAAGAACGTGAAGCTGAGTTAATGGATTCTTTAGGATTGTAACTTTCTCATTATAGGAGATTTTAAATATGTTAAACGTTTTAAGTGGCCTTCAGGAAGGCTCCCGTTCAGTTGTTACTGTTAGCAGAAGTGGCCCCGCCGGTTTAGTTAAAGGTGCGGTCGTTAATACTACTGCTACTGCTAACACTGTAGCAAAAGCCGACAACTCAACTGCTGCCTTCAATCTGTACGAGTACATTTTTGAAGATCTGACAACTCAGACTTCCGGCAAATACACCTGCATCTTTGGTGATATGGAAGTTGAAACCGATCAGTATTCTGGTACTCCCGCAATTGGCTCTTTCCTTAAGCCTGGGACCGGTGGGACTGCTGGGTTATTAATTGCCGCTACTTTACCTGGCGATGCTGCTTTAATCGCTGGTAAGGTTATCGACTCTTACAACCTGCCAATCAATCCTACCATGACTGCTCCTTATGGTGGTGTAGCGGTAAGTGTTTTACGTGCCCGTTTAGTCTAACTTATTGCTAACTATTCTTAGGAGATTTAGATATGTCATTAATGGTTTCCCAGTTATGGGATGTTTTCAGTAACGGCAATGCCGATGGCATGACGAAGGTTGCCGCTTTGACTGAAGATTATCTCCGTGATCGTATCCGTGAAACTTCAGTTCTGAACCGGATTCTTCCTCCCGTTGTTCTTACTGAAGCGCAGATTGAGCGTAATACTAATAATGATTTCCCCCTGAAGCGCGTTGAGTTAGAGCCTAACTCAAAAGCCTTCACCTTGGGTTTCCGCGGTAAGGGTTCTGCTCAGTTCTTCGAAGGTCGGAAGTATGAAGTTTACTTCACTAAGATTGAAACTGAGCATTTCAAGAAAACACGCGAAGAACTCATGACAATGCGTTATCCAGTTATGGATGTTGTGAATAACAACTTCGTTCTGGATATGCAGGAACAGCTTGATTTCCTGTTCCGGACTCGCCTTGATGCTTCCGTTACTATGGCAACTGCACTTTCTGCCGGTTATACCTATGCCGCCACTATTACTAGTGCTGCTGACGTAGCTAATAACTTTAAGGATGCTGTTATTGCTGGCGTTCAGGCTGTTATTGGTCAAAGACGTAGAACTGCGCGTCTTATTATGACTGAATCAACTTGGATGAACCTTGCTAGACTGACTCCTGATAAGCTTGGTTTTGAAGCTGTCCAGCGTATTGCTTTCCAGGGTACAACTCCTGAAAAGACTTTCCTGGGTCATGAAGTTATTACAACCATTAACTCTCAGGGTGCTGGTTCAGTTTGGGCTAACAACCGTATTTACTGTGTTGCTGAACCTGGTTTCTTAGGTTCTAACTTCATCCTGGGTGATGTACAGCAGGAAATGAAGCGTGAAGGCAATATGCTTGAGTGGTATTCTTGGGCTGATCAGGGTATGGAAATTGGTAACATTTTCTCTACCTCTCTCATTACCCTTGGTAGCACCTTCATCGGTGTTTAACAAATAGGAGAATCGCATGTCGTACGTCAAAGGTATTTTCGGTAATATTTATCATAATGCTTTCACTCTTACAGAGGGTCAGGTCATTAGCGTTGAAGATGCAATTTGTAAAACCGCTGCTTTACTTGAACTTGAAGCAAAAGGTAAGATTAAAATCTTCGATGATTATGAAAAGGCTGTAGCATTTAAGTTTCGTGGATATTCAGCATTGGCTCTTGAATCTCTGCCTCATCTGAATCCGCCAACTGATGATAAAGGTAATCCACTTCCTCTTGCTAGTCCATTTCCCACAATGAATATTTCTACTGGGGAACCTATCAAAAAGGAATATAATTACATTGCCGAACCTGAGCCAGTAGCTCCTGCTAAAGTAGCTAAACCGGTAATCGATTCTCCAGTTCCTCCTGCTGAAGTAAAAGTAGAAGAAACCAAATAAGTAAAAATACTGTAACGATTGATAAGGGGGGCTAAAAGCCCCCCTTTGAATTTGTAGTAAGATATGATAAAATTAAGCAGAGGTAACTATGCAAGAACTTAATCAAAACCCTCAGTATCAGAATTATAAATTTACTCCAGAAACTATCATTTTTTGCGCTCGTAAATTTATGCGAGATACTGCAAAGCAAAATGAATTACGTGGAATAGATGAATCTGATGATAGTATTTTTAAACTCGCTATTAATATGGCTATTAGTGATTGGAATACTACTCCACCACTTTTAGCAGCAGTAGGTTTAGAAGATTTCCCGGCATTTGATTGGCTAATTATTTCTACTGCTATGTTTGTTTTACAAAGTGCTGGGGTATTACAATATCGTAATGAATTACAATATTCTGACGCTGGCACCAGTGTTAACCCCTGGAGTAAAGGTCCGGTCTATTTTCAAACTGCTGGATTTTGGGCTAATCTTTGCGAACAAAAGAAACGAGATTATAAATATGCTTTAAATGTTTCTAAGACATTTGGCATTGCTAGAACATCAGAATATATGATGTGGGATTACTCTGGATTATTTACTGGCGTTCCAGGGGATAACGTTCGCGGTTCTGGCCCATCTTCAGTTGCCGGTGGTGCTTTGGGAGTCCAGCAAAACATCCAAGAGTTAAAAAACAAGCCCCGCAAGCGCACTCAAATTAATTTTAAAATAGACTCATGGGTGAATGATGGCGTTGACATGCTATACACTTATGTTTTCTATCATAATTTTATGTCAGAAGTGGATGCTAGAATTACCGATCCTGTGACTGGTGCAGATTTGCGTAGTCAAGTTTCAATCTTCTTTGATAGTAAAAATTCAATTAAATTAACAGTTCCAATGCAACCAGATGGTAGATTTGAAGCATCAATGATTGTGTTTGAAATTTAACACTTGACAAATGGCATTTTAACCTCCATACTAGGTTATGGAGGTTTTTATGTCTATTGAAATAGCTCAAAAATCTTTATCAAGTAGTTTGAAAGTTTTAGATTATTTTAAAGATAATAAAAAATGGTATTACAAAATCAAATGTTTAAATTGTAATAATATTTGGAATTTACGTTCAGATGATCTAAAAAGACTTTCAATTAATAAAACTGGTGGTTGCAGAATTTGTTCTAATAGAAAAATAAGTAATAATAATATTAAACCAGAAGTTCAGAAAGAAATTGAAAATTTGAAAAATTATTTTGAAATAAATAATAATCATTTTAAGTGTAAAAAATGTAATTATGAATTTGATGATCAAATTCATAATCTTATTGGAAAATTAAAACGTAATCAGTATCCATGCATAAAATGTAAATATGAAATTATAAATAATAGTATTGAAATTCAAGAAAAACAATTAATAGAAAATGATATAAATAATATAAGAATATTAAACAGAATTTCTAATCATATTTCTAGGGTTAAATGTCTAGAATGTAATTATGAATGGAATAGTTATTTTGGAAATATTATTAGAGCTAAAAAGAAGTGGAATACTAATAGTTGTCCTAAATGTGATGAACTAAAAGGTAGACAAACTTCATCACAACAAGTAGAATTAGAAGATTTTGTAAAACAATATTATAAGATAGTATCAAGATATAAATTAGATAATGGGCAAGAAATAGATATTTTTATTCCTGAATTAAATATTGGTATTGAATATAATGGGAGTTATTATCACAGTCCAGATACAGGACGTATTGATGAAAATTATCATTTAAATAAAACTAAAGTTGCAAATAATAGCAAGATTAAATTAATACATTTATTTAGTCCATATTGGATTAATAAGAAAGAAATTTGTAAATCTAAATTATTAAATTTATTAAATCAAAACAAGAAATGGTTAAGATCTAATCAATATATTATTACACAAATTAACTGGAAAGATGCTAAACAATTTTTAGAAGAAAATCATTTAATGGGCGCAGGAGAGGTTCCATTATTTTCATATGGTATTTTAAATGCTTCCGAGAAAATACTTGGAGTAGCTACATTTACAAATAAACGAAAAGGTAATTTTAGAGAACGTGATGATAAAGTTATAGAATTTAATAGATTTGCAACTTCTGTTAGATGTTATGGAGCTATTGGAAAAATAATAAAAATAGTTAAACATTATCATCCATATATTAAACAAATAATATCTTATGCAGATTTAAGTTGGTCTAGTCTTTATAATAATATTTATATTAAAAATAATTTTAAATTAGACAAAATTACTGATCCAAATTATTGGTGGTGTAAAAATGATATTATAATACCACGTAGAAATGCAATGAAACAAAATCTATCAATATTGCTAGGAGATAAATTTGATCCAAGCAAAACAGAAGTATCTAATATGTTATTAAATGGATATATTAGAGTTTGGGATTGTGGACACGCGAAATATATTCTTGATCTATAATCAAAAGGCCCCCTTCGGGGCCTTTTGTTATTCATCTACTATCTTTCTTCTTATCTTTTCATCCATCTTATGATGAACTCTAACATGGTTTGCTAGAGTTGCAACACCTGATCCCCAAAGAGAAGCAGCTACGGTAGGAGTAATCATTTTACTATGGAATAATTTTTTAGTAATTGCTTTAGCTAATCCACCGGCAGCTAATCCACCAGCTACCGGAGCCACAAATGGGCTAATGCCAGCTTTCTGTTTAAACTCATTATTATAAGCTTCAACATCTTTTTTGGAATAAGCAATTTTAACTAAGCTCATGACTGTGAACTTCCTAATCCACGAACTGGAATAAGTCTATCAAACATAAACGAAATACTTTCAGCCATAACTAACTGACCGGCAGATTGACTTAAACTATGAGTGCCAATCTTAGTACCTTCAGCATAAACGCCACCAACTGCATTACCAGCTACATCCTGAAAATACATACAAAGACCGAAAGGCATTTTTAATCTAGTATCCCAGCAAGATAACCAGAGATTTGTATTTGAATCTGCTGCCATAATCTTATCAGGATTATTCATAATATTAGCCCATGACTGGACCGTGAAATTCTGTGCAGCGCCAGATCCAGTAGCTAAACCAGCGAGAGCTAAAGCNGTAGGATTACCATTATCGTCATAGAGATTACTATAAGCATATCTCATTAACGACGGGCCATTATAAACAAGACGCGAAATACCACCACCGCCAACAGGAGTACCATTGATAATATGGACTCTCATTGAACCAATTTCAGATAATCTATTCTGTGGGATCTGCTGATTGATTGAAATCTGTGGAGTTAAACCAACTTTAATAATATTGAAAGCTGACGAAGCCTGAGCAGGACCGAAACCAATTAAGGTTGATTCGGATGCAATAAACAGACCAGCAGTTCCCATATTTTCATCAAGTTGGACAAAATTCTCACGCCAATTCCATCCGTTACTGGAATCACCAGTCCCAGCACCTAATAAGTCTTGAAGTGTTAATCCATTAACAGATGCCATAGTTTTTCACCTTAATCAACGTTTACAGTAATATCAATATTGTTGGCAGGATAACCAACTTCACAATTCAGCGAAACTCTAATTCTACCTTTAACGATATCGGTATTCTGTCCATTTAAGTTTGCTGCAATTGCAAGATTTTTAGAACTTAGCATCAAAGGACCACAATAAGGCTTACTTTCATTCTGAGCAGCAAAACAATAATGATCAAGATCTTCATTTAACTGAGTTAAAAGATTGGGAGTAATATTAAATTTACCAATCTTAGGTTTAACTGCATCATAAAGATCATTAGCAATCTGATCTACTGCTTTAGTTACACTGAATTCCTGAGTTTCAATACTAGTCATATCAGTTGTAACTTGATGACGAGAATAAATCTGACCACCTTCAGTATCCTGCATTAAAACAAAAACACCAGCAGCACTTAATTCTTTTAACTGATCTGGAGTAAAATAATCATTTGAATAATGAAGTTTCTTAGGACCGGCAAAATATAAATTAGTAAATGATTGTTGAGCAGGATAAGCAGAAACAGCGCCAGCTAATGCAGCACATAAAGCAGAACCATCTAATGTTACAATTTCATCAGTAGTGCCATCACTCCAATCAGCTAATGGAGGCCAAACACAAACAATCCTTCTACTTGCATATGATTCGGCAATAGCGCTAATCAAAGCAACCTGTTCAGGTTTAGTATAATTATGAACAATATTGTAAGTAAAAGCATCTGTTGGATCAACTGAACCAGTAATAGCAAGATTAGATACTGTTAATCCTAATGGAGTACCATTAAGATAAGCATCCATCATGAAAGAAGAATTACTCACAATCTGAGTTACTAAAATATTATCATAATCAGTTCCAGGGGCTAAATCTGTAAAAAGATTAGGTGTGCTATTACCGCTAACCGTAAGTACTACAACTTCATCTCCTGGCCGTACTCCAACATCGAGCAAGCCTGAATCATTTGTAGTATCAATACCAGAAATCGTAATTGCCATATTAAACTCCAACCATTATGAACACTGAGCTAAGTTTGTAGTAACGCCAACTTCTAATACTTTACTCTTAAAATTATCTACTGTAGTTGCTGGAACAAACCCAGATCTGTAGAAAGAAGGACCAGGATTAGGAGTTGACATTGCATTAATATGAGCAATTAAGTCAGCGTTAACGGCACCTAATTGAGTTTCGTTAAAACCACCTGTAAGCTCAGTAACCATGTAGATATCTTTTCTAGTAGCAAGATATTCAAAAGCTACAAGATAAGAATTCTGACTATTATCAGATGTAATGTAAGCTAAGGAAGTAGCCCCACCACTAGCACCTAACATAATATTGCCAAGATAAAAACCTAATGGATTCAGTGGATCTACATCCATATCTAAAAGAAGCTGAGTTGGTGATGAAACTTTATAAAAACCAGTCAGATCTTTTCTTAAAGCTACATATGAAATACTAACAGAACCAGCAATAACATTAAACAATTGATACTGCAACCCAGTAAATGAAACTGAAATTGAAGTAAATGTAGGAGCTTCCATATCTGCAATAATACTACCAACATTACGAGTAACTGTAAAGGTATAGGTAGCATCAAGAGCCATAAAAAATGTTGAAGTAAATGTCAGTGTCTTATTATCTGCTGAAACACCACTTACAATAAACTTTCCAGCATTTTTACTAGTAGTATCTAAGAATGCTACCGAATCGCCAATTTTAACATCGGCAAAAACAGCAGTAGGAGATACATACTGATTTGCGTTAAAAGCAGCAGTACCACCCGATCCAGTTAAGATCGAAATCATAGCATTATCTACATTAATGTTAACGGTCTGCGTTTGAACAATTGCCCCTGGTTTTAATTTAGGGAAAATTATTGTAGCAGGTAATACAGGAAAGACTAATGGAGATTTTCTAACAACCTGATTTAAACTACCTACTAAACAAGGTAGTAAAGCTGGCTCGACAAAATCTGTTGTTGAAGTAAGGAAATTTTCTGTAACAGAAGGACCGGGAGAACGATAGGTCATAATAATTGTCCTTAACTAAAAATAGATGCTTGAGAGTCGTTAAGTTTAAGTTCGATCTCTTTCCATTGTTCAAGATTAAGTAATCTAGCAGAATATTGTCGAGTCATTTGAACTTGTAACATCACGCTAGATATAAAAGAGATATTACCCTTTTCGAAAATTTGTGGTGGAGTTTGAGTTGGATTTGGAAATAATTGAAGTTTTAGCGAACGTAATGGTCTTAGATCCATTGTAAAGAATGCTAACACCGCAGAAGCAAGAGCCTGACTTTCCAAATCACTCTCTGATAAACATTCTATCATGATTGGGAAAGAAATTAAATCCTGATAATTTGTAATATCTCCATTTTGCGTAACACTCTGAACCTTACCTGATCCTGATGTGTTATTAACTCCACTTATAACATTGCCAGTTGAAACAAAAATTGCTGGACGTTTTGCTCTATATTTAGTTTCCCAATCAAAACGAGTTGTAATTAATAAAGATGGAAAAGAATCTTTTTTATCTAAATCATCTTGATAAACAATAAAACCAAGTTCTGGATTATTACTAAAAATAGTACGTAAAAATAATACTATTGCTCTAGTAGCATATCCAGTTGGATTAAAATTTTGACTATAAAGAAACTGCTTATAATCCATTACTTATTCCGTTCTCTACGAAACACATTGAATTCATCAATAGTATATGCATCAACGTCTATTGGTAATAATTGTTCTACTCTATCTGCTTTAATTTGCACTAAACTAAGAATTTGTTTTATTACAGAATCTTTAATGGCTGTTTCGGTAACGCTTTTTACAAGATATCTAGCATCTGGACTTTTTAAAGTAATAAGAATATCATCTGCTTCAATAAAAGAATCTGTAGAAGTCCATCCACCTATATTAACATTTTCTTCTACTTCATAATTTGTCCTATCTGTACTTTTATTATTTGCTTCAAAATTAATATAGATTTTTATTGGGGCAAAATATCCATCTTCGTAAGTTGTGCCAAAACAGAAAGGACATTTAGATTTAATAATCTTTCTATCAATTTCCGAATAGCAGTTTTTACATCTAGGTCCAAATTTTTTTCTTGGATAGAGTAAACATTCTCTACCATTATATCTTCGTAAAACCAAACGTTCCTGTCTTGCTATATATCTAGAAAGATAATTACTAAGTTCTTCTTCTAAACACACTTCATTACTATAAAAATTTTTATTATTTGAACTATCATTTGCTAGAACTCTATAATAAAGTCTTTTATCTACCATTCCTCTTTGAGTAATTGTATCTACAAAACCAAAAGCATAAATTGGATCTTTAAACAAATTAATCCAGGGTCCAATTACTGACTCAGATACCTGGACAATAAATGTAAATTTATGCAAATCTTCTCTTAGGTCAGTCTCTATATCCCATGTTAAAATTGTTTTATTATATTCTATTATTTTAGTGTTTAGAGATAATTGCATTTGATCCGATCTCTCTAACTAATATTTCGTCAAGTTCTTTACCGATTCTAACAGTATGCATTCTGATGTAATCCATATCACCACGTTGAGCAGGGTAATAATTTGTAAAAATCATATCCAAACTATTAAGTTTATTCGCAGAATCTAATTCGCCAATAAAACTTGCATCTAAACTTCTAAATTTACCAATTCTATCTCTAACGAATTCTGTAGCAAAATCAAAAAATTTAGCATTACGCAACGCAGGAGGAAGATGTTTTAAATGGATAACTAATGCATTATCTAAAGGTCTAATGACAGATTCAAAAGTAAAACATTTCATTGGTTCGGAAAATGTATCTACCGCATTTTCTTTTCCAACATCACCTTTTGCAGTCCATTTTTCCATAGCTTCCTGATCTCGTTTTGTAAGACCCAAGCCATTAACATTAAGATTTTCTTTGATTTGTTTAAGCGACACGACAGGCTCCTAAAATAGAGGTTTGATTTTTGAAACATCCATCTCATCAATCACCATTCCATTTAAAGGTTTTACATAAAGTAAAAGTTTATAATAGACTGGCGCAATTTTATCTCCAGTGATAAAATCTTGTGAAAAGAAAATCTTAATCTTTTTTTCAACATGATCTGTAAACAGATCATCATATTGCTGTAAATTAACTACATTAATAATCTGTCCAAAAATTTTACCTTTGAGTTTTATTTTTTCTGGAACTTCTTCAATTTCAATATACTGAGAAATAGTATAAGGATCACCGAATTGATCAGTCTTAATTTCTCTTCCAATTAAATTATATTTATGAGGACTATTCATGCATTTTTCTAGAATAGTCGTATATTCATTTAACTGAGAAGTATCTGTTAATTGTAAAAATTTTGAAACGCTTTTTTGCTTACGACTGGCTTCCATTTGGTCCTCTGAAGAAATCTAGGAAATCACTTTTCTTTAGATCAGAAACTTTCTTGTAGAGAATATTATTTTTAGTTTCAAATTTACCAATTCGTCTAGCACGATCATTTGGTAAAGCTGTGAACATCTTAGATCCTAACTGTCCACCTTTTCTCCAAACTCCGCTATTGGCTCTTTCAAGTTGCTGCTTCCAATGTCCATTCTCAAAATAAATATCATGTAATTTTGAACCCATACCAACTGGGCCTTCTTTTAACCATGATACAGTTTTATTAACACCAAGTCCAGCTAAACCACCCTTAACGCCACCTTTAATACCACTCCAAATAGTACCCTCATTATCATCTTTTGTAGCAACGCTTAATCCAGCACCGCCAACTGCACCATAGAGTCCAAAATTATGAGGTTCTAATTTAGAACTAACATTAGTAATATTTTTACTAAGCTTTAAATACTGTTCAAGTTTTGGAATATCATATTTACCTTGTGGGGTAATTACATCATTAATAATTTTTCTAGCTACTTTACTATTCTTCATTGTATGTTCAGCTGTACCTAAACCATAATTCATTAACTGTCCAGCAAACGAATCACCTAATGCAGATAACGTTCTAGTAGAATCAGTTGTATATCCATTACGTAATCTATTTACAGAGTTAGAAAAATTTGATAAACCTAAAGGCTGTGAAATTAAAGTTCTAACAGGACCAACATTTTTGTTAGCCATAAACCATTTGACAGGATTACCACTTTTAGCTGCTGCAAAACCTGGTGCAGTAGTAGCTAAAGAAAGCCAAGGAATTGCAAATGCGATTTTAATAATACTCATTTAAGTTCCCTGCGCGGCGGTTTAACTGTTGGCTGGGGTTTAAGATCTATTCCATGCATTTGACTAACTACTGCATTAAACTGTTCTGGACTTTGCTGTTGAAGTTGTGATAATGTTTGTTGTCTTTCAACGGGATTTAATGTTTGTAACTTGTTAACAATACCTGTAACTGTCTGCATTACAGCACCATTAACTAAACTACCACCGGCAGACTGAGTGTGTTCCTGCTGAGTTTTACCAATATCGATTTGATTATTTACATTATCAACACCATTAATTTTAGCCACTTCTGCACTAACCTTAGCCTGAACAACTTGTCTAATCTTCTGAATAGTTTCAAGACTCTTTTGTTCCGCTTCAATTTGTTTAGCTTCCTTATCTAAGTTGATACCGTTACCAACCTGACTAAGTGAAGTTGTTTCGCTAATACGACCTGTAGCTCCAAGCTGTAAGAGCATATTAATTTGCTGAAGATCATCAGCCATTTTAAATGGTGATAATTCAACTTTGCTTGGTGCGGTAACTTTACCCATCTTAGCAGCATAATCAACTAAGAATTTAAGGAATTTATTTTGTTTATTAATATAATACAAAAATAGATTTTCAAGCATTCTTAAACTAACGTTTGAACCACTCCAAGTCATGCCACCATAAATAAGTTCAGGAGGAATACCCATCTGAGTCAGAATACGCCGATCCTGTAACTCTATTTCTTCTCTAAGAGAGAGGGCTTTACCCTGCCCACCTATAGCTTGGTAGCCAAGAGGACCGGGAAGAACACCAATTTCATTAGGGTCATTCTGCTGTCTTTTTAAAACTGTTAATACAGAAGAAACCCATGAGCCACCATCTAATTGAGATAATGGATCACGCCCACCTGGAAGTGCTTGTGGAAATAAAAATCTATTAGGAATTAAATGGTCAGAAGCAATACATTCTTGAGCTTTCCTAAGTACAAAGCTCATAAAGATATCTTTCCAAGCAGAGAAGAAGAAAGGTTTTGCTAATCCTTCCCATTCTGGCTCAGTAATAGTTTCATGCTTATAGTGGAATGTCATATCCTCCGGTAATTCAATAACCGGAGCAGTAGCATTCTGTTTGCAAGCAAGAATAAATGTATAAGGAACGTTAGATACAATAAAACGATCACCTTTAGCAATTGGTTTTTTATACTTATCTTCTAATCTATAATAAATTTTCTTTTTACCAGCAATAGCAAGATCTCTAACTTTAATATTTGAAATAGGCCATCTGACAATTTTAAGTCTATTTACGAATTCTCTACCTTCATAATATTCATCTTTAACTTCCATAATACCATGATATTTACATTCTTTATCATGACATTTAGCTATAAACTTAAAATTAATAAATTTCCATTCAAATGGCTTTTCTTCAGCATTATCATCATTAATGCAATGCATTTTATATGTTGTGCATTTAGGACAAACTAAATATCTTTTAAATGGTGGAACTAC
>TBL_comb47_HYPODRAFT_10005856_pt1 | contig 13511 bp, 10 predicted proteins | sample TroBogypolimnion_40_FD_10682 | JGI IMG/M metagenome (IMG submission 10682)
AATTTAAAGCAGGAGCAAATAGCTGACTTGCGATCAGCACTCCTACAAGCATTCCGACAACGCCAAAGACCATTGAGGCAATAGCAAACTGTTTAACTATTTTATTGTCGTAACTAAATTGTTCCAATTCCATTCAACAGCTCCTTAATGAAATAGATTTTTAATGTTTGGATTCCGGATCATCAATTATTTTATTTTGGTCGTCAAACAAAACCCTGACCGAAGGGGTATAAACATCTTTAAATTGTCCGCTTTTAACTGCCCATAAAAAGGCTATTAGGAAACCTATGGCAACAATAAGACTGAAAAATATTAGAATTACTATTACTGACACTATATCCTTCTTGTTCTTGCTAATAGATTTGTTGATAATGTTGCAAATACAACCACTGAAACTGAACTGATTGGCATTAGGACCGCAGCAATAATCGGGGATAATATCCCTCTTGCTGCAAAACACAGTCCTATAATATTATAAATAAATGAAATTCCAAAACTGATATAAACAAGTTTTTTCGTGGCTGCTGCAAATCCTATGAAATTATGAAGACTGCTAAAACTTGTAGCTTCAAGTATTGCATCGCTTGAGGGCGAAAATGAGCCGACATTGTCAGTCACTGAAATTCCTACATCCGCCTGGGCAAGTGCTCCTGCATCATTCAAACCATCGCCTAACATTAGGACTTTTTTACCGCGGCTTTGAAGATGCTGAATATATTCCAGCTTCGCTTCGGGTGATTGATGAAAAAGAATTTCAGATTTAGTCCCAAATAACTGAAAGAGTTTTTCTTTTTCGCTTTCATTATCTCCGGTTAATACCGATATGCTGAATTTTTTGTTTAGTTTGTTTATAACTTCGGAAAGTCCTTTCCGGTATCTGTTTTGTATCTGGAAATAACCTGCTGTTTTATTATCAAAAGAAAGATATACAATGGAACTTAAATCAGGAGCACTGCCGAAATCATTTTTTATTCCGGTAACAAATTCACGCGAGCCGAGCTTCACTTCTATTTCAGTAATAATTCCTTCGAGTCCGGCATTGGCAATTTCTTTGTAATCTTTAACATAACTCATATCAGCTGCAGGCAGAAAGGAATATATTCTTCTGCTTAAAGGATGAGATGAATTTGACGTGAGGGATTTGACTAATGATGATTGCTCTTCATTAAGTTCATCTCCGTTAAAACTTATTTCGGAATCTCCTGACTGGGTAATTGTACCAGTTTTATCAAATACTATGTGATTAATACCCGCTAACCTTTCAACTGACTGACTATTTTTAACATAGAACTGCCTTCTGCCGAATATTCTTAATGTATTTCCCAATGTGAATGGTGTCGACATTGCTAGGGCGCATGGACATGCTACAATTAAAACTGAGGTTAATACATTCAGACTTTTTCCAAATCCATATGGCAGCCAATATAAAAAAAGTAGAGTACCGATAATTAGGATTACAAAAGTAAAGTATTTGCTGATCGCATTTGAAAATGTAGTGAAGTTGCGGTCAGTTTTTTTATTAAAGATATCATTATTCCAAAGGTTGGTAAGATAACTCTGAGAGGTTTTTTTTATTACTTCAAATTCGGCAGCACTTCCGGATAGTTTAGCCCCCGCATATACCAGATCGCCCGCATTCCTTTCAATAAGATTTGATTCACCTGTGATAAAACTGTTATCGATATTTGCTATTGGTGTAAATAAAATTGAATCAGCTGGAATTATTTCATTATTCCTTATTATTATCCGGTCACCAATCTCTAAATTGGAGATTGAAGTATTTATTTCCTGCTGATTTTTTTTTACAGTAACAGAGAGCGGGAAATATGATTTATAATTCCTGTCAAAGTTCAGTGAATCGTAAGTTTTACTCTGAAATAATTTGCCCAGCAACAAAAAGAATAATAATCCCGAAAAAGAATCAAGGTATCCGGGACCGGTGTGAAGAAGTATTTCCCCGGCACTGCGTGTAAATAATACAATAATGCCTATCGATAGAGGGAAGTCAATATTTATTACTTTATTTTTAAGTCCGTTCCAGGCAGATATCATATAATCTGAAGCGCAGTAAAAAAAAACGGGAAGAGAGAGAAACAAGCTTACATAAGTGAAAAGATGGATATAATATTCTTCTTTAAGGCCTGAGGCTAGGTATTCAGGGAAACTTAATAGCATAATGTTCCCGAATGCAAATGCCGCAACACCGATTTTATAATAAAGTTTCTTGTTTGATATTCTGTCTTTCTGTATTTCAGTATGTTGAAGCGTAATAAGCGGTTCATAACCGATAGATGTAATAAGCGATGCTACTTCTTTCAGTGATATCTGCTTGTGGAAGAATCGGATGTTCAATTCCTTTTTCAGGAAGTCAACAGTTGAAATGCTTATAGCATTATTTAATTTATACAAATTCTCAAGAAGCCATATGCAGGAACTACAGTGCATTTGCGGTATGTAAAATGTGACCGAAATAATTTCATCATCCTTAAAATCAATAAGACTGGAGATAACTTCTTCCTCATCAAGGTATTCAAATTTATTCAGGCGGATGTCTGTAGGGGATATTCCTGGGCTATCATTGATCGAATAATAATTACAGAGTTTACCTGCCTCAAGTATTTCATAGACTGTTTTGCACCCGGTACAGCAGAATATTTTCTCTTCCAGTGTAATGGAATTATCAGGACAGTCATCACCGCAATGAAAACAGAATGCCTTTTCAAGAATATTATTTTGCGAAAAAGTCAATTATATAAATCAGATTTATTGATTAAACTAAATTCAATTGGTTTTATTAATATAATAAAAAACCAATCAGTACGTTAGATTATAGAGCATATTAAGGAATAATATTTCCACGGTTTCTTTATTCTAGTTTATTATTTAAGAGCAAGGAATGAAATACCGAATCCTTTCCCTTAACTTAAAATTATAATTATTGGGCAAGATAAGAAAAATTTTCCTGCTGCTATCGGATTATTTATGCAGAGATGGTAACTTTGCAGATGGAATTAGGTGAAATAATTATTATTGCCATAGGACTTTCGCTGGATGCATTTGCTGTTTCATTGGGAGCCGGGTCAGTAGGAAGAATAGGTAGTCACAGGGGAGCTTTCAGACTTGCATTCCATTTTGGGCTGTTTCAATTTTTAATGCCGGTATTGGGTTGGTATACAGGAATTAAAATTGAGCCAATTGTCCATAAAATTGATTACTTGGTGGCATTTTTACTCCTGGCATATGTCGGTTCTAAAATGATTTGGGAGTCATATAAAACCGAGGTTCATTTAAAAACCGATCCTTCAAAAGGAAAACAAATGGTTTTACTTTCGGTGGCTACAAGTATAGATGCCCTCGTCGTTGGATTCAGTCTGGCTATGTTAAGAATTAGTATTTGGTATCCCGGTTTCATAATCGGAATTATTACCGCCGTATTTTCTATTCTGGGAATTTATCTGGGGAAAGTCATAGGAGATAAACTAGGTCGGAAAATGGAATTTTTAGGTGGACTTGTAATTATAGCTATCGGTACAAGAATCCTCCTACTTCATTTTTATAATTAATTATACATTTTCTCAATAAGATTTCCGTATCGTTCTTCCACAAATTTTCTTTTGACTTTTAGGCTTGGTGTAATTTCACCAGTTTCAATAGAAAAAGGATGGTCGAGCAGTGTGAACTTCCTTACCCTTTCATAATTGGCTAGTTGTTTTTGAAACTGAGACATGTCCTTATCAATCAGGTCATAAATTTCCTGTTTATTAACAAGGTCCTTATTGTTTTTGTAATCAATTTCATGTGAATCGGCATATTCACGAAGAGCCCCAAAATCTGGGACTATTATTGCACTAAGAAACATTCTTCTGTCACCTATAAGCACAAATTCTTCAATATATTTACTCGCTAAAAAAAGATTTTCAATATGAGCTGGGGCAATATATTTTCCCGCAGTGGTTTTGAATAAATGTTTTTTACGCTCTGTAATAACGAGAAATCCATCATCATCAAAATGACCGATATCTCCGGTATGAAGCCAGCCGTCTTTTAGTGTTTCATCAGTTTCTTTTTTGTTTTTGTAATACCCCAGCATGACGTTTGGACCCATTGCTAGCACTTCACCGTCTGCGCCGAATTTAACCTGTACATTTGGTAATAATACACCTACTGAACCGAACCTGTATTTGTCAAGTCTATTTCCGGAAATTATTGGGGATGTTTCAGTTAAACCATATCCCTCCAGAATAATAATACCAATTGCTTCGAAGAATTCGCCAATCTCTTTTTGAAGTGCTGCGCCGCCGGAAATGAAAAACCTCATCCTGCCTCCAAGTTTCTCCCTTAAATTTTCCAGCACTAGTTTATCGGCAATTTTTCTTTTAAGGGATAATGCAACTGAAAGACTTTCTTCCTTTTTAGCAATCATATATTTTTTGCCTGTCTCAATAGACCAGTTGAAAATCTTCTGTTTCTTCTGCGACTGGGCTTCTACCACTTTCATTATTTTGGAATGTATCCTTTCAAACAGTCGGGGAACAGTAGTAATAAATGTCGGTTTAACTTCAACAATATTATTCGGGACAGATTCAATGGATTCGGCAAAATAAATAGTTCCGCCTGAAGAGAACCCGGTATAATATCCGGCCATTCTTTCAAAGATATGGCAGAGGGGTAGAAAAGACAGGAGTACATCGTCCTTTGTTATTGGATAGGTTTCTAGTACTGCATTAACGTTTGAAAGTATATTCTTGTGTGAAAGCATAACTCCCTTTGGTTCACCGGTAGTGCCTGAAGTATAAATAATTGTACAAAGATCATTCTCATGAACCTGTTTATAGCTTTCTTTAAGATAATCGGGGTGGCTATTCCCGAACAATTCACCCATCTCTTGGATATGATTAAATGAGTAAATTTTCTGAATTTCAGGAACCGCGTCTTTTTCATTCATAATTATTATGAAATTAAGATGACGGCATTGTGATTTTATTTTTAGAACCTTGTTCAATTGGAATTTATTAGAAATAATAATTCCTTTTGCTTCTGAATTATTGAGAATAAACTGGACTGAATCGGCAGTTAACGAAGGGTAAAGTGGAACATCTGCGCCGCCGAGCCCAAGGATAGCCATATCAGAATAGACCCATTCAGGCCGGTTTTCAGCCATGATAGCAACTTTATCACCGCGTTTTATACCCAAAGCCGCAAGTCCTAATGCGAATTTTTCAGTCTCAGTCTTAAATTCTTTGTAGGTAATACCCTCATAAATACCGTTGACTTTCCTAAAAAGGAATTTTTTATCGTTCTTGTATTCTTCAGTAAGAAATTTAAAAAGTTCAGGAATAGTTTTGTTTTTTTTCAGCAGGGCCATGTTAACTTTTATTTAAAATTTTTAATTGTTCCATTATATAAAAATCATTTATAGCGAATGTTTAATAATGATAAACATTTAGTTGCTAAATATATAAAGAAAATTTAAAACAGTATATCTATTTTAACTCATCATCAATTTGTGTTTGTATTTCTTTACACTTGGTAAGGCCTAATTCAGCAGCCGGAATAATATTATACTCAACAAGCCCCTGTTTAAGAGTTAAAAGAATTTTAAAGTCACTTCGTTTTGTGATCATTGATGCATTTGCAATTTTCCCATTTGGTAATAACCGTGCATTCTGAATTATTAATGTCTCAAGTTTTTCATTGTCCTGGTAATATTTCAGATTAAGTTCCTGAATTCTTTGTATAAGGCTTTCATGTAAACTAATTATATTATTCAGCAGTTCTTTATTTTCGATTATTCTAAACTTGCCGCTGCTCTTTAGTCCTTCGTATCTGCTGATATGCGGATCAAGGTCGGTGCTGCCGAAGAAAATATCTAAATATTTATTTAAACTGTCCCGGTTTATCTCCCTTGAATCACCATTCTTCAAAAAAAATTGAATTCCTGCTAAAGTATGCTCATAGTAGGTTTTGCTGGCTGTCATATTTTCTATGTCATTTCCAAGGTCCTTTCTAAATCCAATAAAGAATTCCTTTTCTTCTTTATCTTCATGTCTTTTCTCGCTCCAGTTATGGAACCAGATTGAAATGCTTACAGCAAAAACAATTATTAATATTTCAATTATTATTTCTTTTAACTTATGTCCCCAATCTTTTCCAGAGGATTTAAGTATTGTGTAGGATTTTTTAGCATGCTTTAATATTTCTAGTTCGGCCATTTTATTATGTGTTTTGATGGTTGAATAAAAAATGTTTTAAGTCTGCACTCAACATATTATTTGTCGTCTTAACAATCAATTATAAACTTAAAATGATAGCCAATAATAATAGAAACAGATGAGAAGATGAACAACCCTGCTTTGCTTATCAGGGGCAAAAGTGGTAATTTTCTTAACAATTATTTGAAGAATAACCGGAGATTTCTTATGAAAGTTAAGCCATTCAAGAACGAAGTGATATTAGATTTTTCTAAAAAAGAAAACCTTGATAAACAGAAAAAAGCTATAGCTGATGTAAGGAAAAAATTAGGGAAAACATACGATATTATTATTGGCGGAAAGAAATTCAAAACAGCAGATCAAATAAACTCCTATAACCCCTCAAATAAAAATGAAATAATAAGCAGCTTTTATAAAGGCACACCTGAATTAGTTGATAAAGCTGTTGAAACCGCAAACAAGAAATTTAATGAATGGAAATATGTACCAGCTGAAGTAAGAGCTGGATATTTATTAAGAGCAGCACAAATTGCCAGAAGAAGAAGATTTGAAATAAATGCTTGGATGGTGCTAGAAGCCGGAAAGAATTTTGCGGAAGCAGACGGTGATACAGCTGAAGCAATAGACTTTCTTGACTTTTATGGAAGAGAGATGCTCCGCTATTCACAGAAACAGCCAATCACTCCTGTTAAGGGAGAAAAAAATGAACTGGTATATATTCCTTTGGGAGTAGGAGTAGCCGTACCGCCATGGAATTTCCCATTCGCTATTCTGGTCGGCATGTCCTCTGCCGCAATAGTTACAGGAAATACTGTCGTTCTTAAGCCATCAAGTGATACTCCTATGATGGGAAGATTATTTTTTGAAATAATGGAGGAAGCAGGTCTTCCGGCTGGTGTATTGAACTTCCTTCCAGGATCTGGAGCTGAAGTTGGAGATAATCTCGTTGCTCATCCCAAAGTAAGATTTATTTCCTTTACTGGTTCTATGGAGGTTGGTATTCATATCAATGAACTGGCTGCAAAAGTCCAGCCCGGACAGATCTGGCTGAAACGTGTTGTTGCGGAAATGGGAGGAAAGGATAGTATTATTGTTGACAGCGAGACTGATATTGATGCAGCTGTAAAAGGTGTTGTTACATCTGCATTTGGTTTCCAGGGACAGAAATGTTCAGCATGTTCAAGAGCAATTGTGGACCAAGCAGTTTATAAAGAATTTGTTAAAAGAATAAAAGTTGAAGTTGAGAAAATTAAGGTTGGACCAGCTGAGGAAAATTATCCCGCCGGTGCTGTAATAAATTCTAACGCAGAAAAAGGGATTCTGAAATATATTGAAGTTGGAAAAAAAGAAGGGAAATTACTCACTGGTGGAATAAAAGCAGACGAAAAGGGTTATTATATTGCCCCAACTGTTTTTGTGGATATTAAACCCGAAGCTAGGATTTCTCAGGAAGAGATCTTTGGACCTGTTCTGGCTGTTATTAAATCTCGCAATTTTGACGATAGCGTTAAGATAGCCAATAATACAAAGTTTGGCCTTACTGGTGCTGTTTATACAACTAACCGCGCGAAACTTGAGAAAGCAAAGAAGGAACTATTGATTGGAAATCTTTATTTTAACAGGAAATGCACAGGAGCTTTAGTTGGCGGACATCCATTCGGCGGATTCAATATGTCAGGAACTGACTCCAAGGCAGGTGGCAGAGATTATCTCCTGTTATTTATGCAGGGTAAACTATTAAGTGAGAAGTTAGGAATAGCCGGAAAATAACCTAAATTTTAATTATTAAAGGACGTCACATGAAAATTCATGAATATCAGGCAAAAGAAATTCTTAAAAAATATAATGTTCCTGTTCAGGATGGAATTCCCATAAAATATATGTCCGAATTTGATAATGCTATTCATCAACTTCAGGAAAGAGGCATTAATCAGTTTGTGGTTAAATCACAGATTCATGCTGGCGGTAGGGGAAAGGGGAAAATTTACAATCCATCTGACCGCGAACAATTGATTCTCGAAGGCGGAGTCAAATTTACTACTGATGCTGCAAAAGCTAAAGAGTATGCTCAAAAAATGCTCGGTAATCTGTTGGTTACACACCAGACCGGCCCTGAAGGTAAAATTGTGAAAACATTATTTATAACTGAAGGACTTGATTACAAAAAAGAGCTTTATTTAGGAATATTGCTTGACCGTGCTGTATCCAAAAACGTAATTATGGCTTCTACAGAAGGCGGAGTTGAAATTGAAAAAGTTGCAGCGGAAACACCCGAAAAGATAATCAAGGAATGGATTGATCCGGCTTCCGGTTTAATGCCGTTTCAGGCTAAGAAATTAGGATTTGCTTTAGGTCTGGAAGGGGAGGCGTTTAAGAATTTTATTCGCTTTATCCCATTGCTTTATAAGGCTTATGTGGAAACTGATGCATCCCTTCTGGAAATAAATCCTCTGGTTATCAGCAATGACAACCGAATAATCGCTCTGGACGCTAAAATCAATCTTGATGATAATGCTCTTTTCCGTCATAAAGATTATGAGGAAATGAGGGATTTCAATGAAGAAGATCCCCTGGAAATTGAAGCATCAAAATTTAATCTGAATTATATAAAGCTTGACGGCAATGTTGGTTGCATGGTAAATGGCGCAGGTTTGGCTATGGCAACTATGGATATTATTAAACTCGCCGGCGGGGAACCGGCTAACTTCTTGGACGTCGGCGGTACAGCTAATAAAACTACAGTTGCAAATGGATTCAAAATTATTCTCTCAGATCCAAATGTAAAAGCAATACTTATCAATATTTTTGGTGGAATTGTAAGGTGCGACCGCGTAGCCCAGGGTGTAATTGATGCGGCCTCCGAGATGAAAATAAATGTGCCAATCGTTGTGAGACTTGAAGGCACAAATGCCAGAGAAGCTGGTGAACTCTTAAAAGACTCTAAGCTAAACTTTGTAGTTGCAGGAAGTCTTAAGGATGCTGCAGAAAAAGTGACATCAGTTCTCAAAAAGTGAGTTTTCTGAGCATTTTCGCTTCTTTCTTAAGTATGCTTATATAAAGTTAATAAAAATCAACTTGATTTTAGGTTTATTTAACTATACTTTTTAATGAACCTTTTATACCATTAGGAGTTGTGAATGTCATTTTTTGACTCTTATTTAAATAACGATGACGACCTTCCTGTAGAGAATCATAATATTGATGAAGAGATAAAAAGAATAAAGGAAGTTGCGGATTATGGCAATCTTTATTCTTCTGTCGAATCTGTAGAAGAAATTCTCCAGTTTTGCCTGGAGAATGAACGGTACGATGATGGCCTTTATCTTTCAAATAAACTTGTGGAAATCTTTCCTTACAACTCTGAATACTGGCTTAAAAAAGGTATTTCTTTAAATGGATTATTCCGGTTTGATGAAGCTATGGTATGTTTTACCAAATCATTGTCCCTTAACCCCCTGGATTCGGAAGCTATGATAGATAAAGCAGCCGCCGAAGAAAACCTCGGTTTATATGATCAGGCAAGAGAATCCTTGGATAATGTCCTTTTAAATGACCCTCAGAACGAAGAAGCTTTGTTTAGTATTGGTCTGCTTCTTCAAAGACAGGAAAAATTTGACTCTGCTGTGAAATATTTCAGGACAGCGCTTGATATAGATCCTGATTATTCAGAAGCTTATTATGAACTAGGTTACTGTTATGAAAATCTGGAGCAGTTTGAACGTGCCCTGGAAGTTTATGAAAAATATATTCAATTGGAGCCTTACAGCGCCAATGGATATTATAACCGCGGTATTATTTACGTAAAACTTAACCAACTTGAAAAAGCTGTGGACAGTTATGAACTGGCACTTGCTATAAAAGAAGATTTTGGAAGTGCATGGTTTAATAAAGGAAATGCACTTGCTGACCTTGGAAGATTCCAGCAGGCTATTGAAGCCTTTAAAGAAGCATTGAAACTTGACAATAATGATGAATCATGCTGTTTTAATATCGGTAATATTTATGAAGAACTTGGCGATTTGGCCAATGCAGTAAAATTTTATACCGATGCTATTAAAATAAATGATGAATATTATGAAGCTTTCCTTTCAAGAGGATTCTGCTATGACACTCTTGGAAAGTTCCACCTTGCATTAAAGGATTTTAATAAGGCAATTTCATTATCACAGGATTGTGCAGAAGCCTGGTATGCAAAAGCTGATCTGGAATATTCACTTGGACAGCTTCAGGAAGCCGTCGAGAGTTATACAGCAGCCTTGAAGCTTGAACCCGAAAATTTCCAGGTATGGTTTAATCTTGCCGAAACATTTTTCGAACTTGGCGATTGGCTTGAATCAATGAATGCATATAACCAATGTCTGCTGATAAATCCTGAAGATGCTGCCTCGCATTATGGAAAAGCTAAAGTAAATTTCATAATCAGCAGACCTAAAGAAGCAATTGAATGTCTTAAAACTGCTTTTTCTCTTGACCCTGATTTCAGATCTGAATTTGCCAAAGAATATCCTGAAATAAAATCTTCTAAACTCTTCAAAAAGCTGCTTGGGGAATTTTGATAATTAAGTCACATTTATTATAATTTTCTTTGCTCTATTTAGCGGCTGATGTATATTTAATTAGTTCAATTTATAAAATAATAATTTAGTAAATGAAAAATTCTTTTCATCTTAATACAAAAATAATCGGTTTATTAGGCCATCCTATTAAACAATCATACTCTCCTTTTATCCATAACGTTACAATCGAATTAAAGACCCTCGATTATATTTATCTGCCTTTCGATGTCCCGGCAGCCAATCTTAAAAATGCTCTGAAAGGAATGGTTGCGCTTGGAATTAAAGGTTTTAATATAACTATCCCTCACAAAGAGAATATCCTGCAGTATATGAATGATGTTTCTGAGGAAGCCTCAATTATAGGTTCAATCAATACTGTAGTGAATGACTTGGGCAAATTGACAGGATATAATACTGACGTAAACGGTGTGTTTGAAACTCTCAATCCTTATAAAGATGATATTAATGGAAAAATTGTTAGTGTCGTTGGCGCAGGTGGTTCGGCACGCGCCGTAATTTATACACTAATCAGGTATTTCAAACCGGCAAATATTCATATTATCAACAGAACTGAACAAAGAGCAGATGCGCTTAAGAAATATTTTAACGATAAGATGAAATATGAAGGTATCAAAACAAGAGAATTGTTTCCGCCTGACCTCGTCGATATATTCAGTAGCTCTAAACTTATTATTAATGCTACTCCTATTGGCATGTTTCCCGAACAAGATGATATTATTACTGCTTTAGAGAATTCTTTCAATAAAGAGCAAATTGTGTTTGACCTTGTATATAATCCTCCGGTGACTAAGCTGTTAAAGCTCGCTTCCTCTAGGGGCGCTGAACCTATTAGCGGCTTGAAGATGCTCGTACATCAGGCAGCTAAATCATTCGAATTATGGACTGGTGAAGAAATGCCGATTGATCAAATTTATAAATCTCTTCAATTGTTTATTGGGGATTGACTCTCCACCTGATTCTGTTCCATTTTTACCTCACTTATGCCCTTGTGTTCATATTGTGGTATTCTTGTTACTCTATTGTAACGCCTATTTTAGCGTCAAATAGCGCCTTTTAGCGTCATTAAGCGTCTGACAAAACTGGATATTTTTAGATGGGAGATTATTTATTTTCTACATGTCCATAATAAATAATTAATTATCTATAATCAAGTTTACTCCATTTCCAACTAATTCAACATATTGAAACAGCGTTTTCAAATGATTAAAATAAAATAGAGGAATTTTTTGATCAAATGAAGTGATTATATATATTTGCATGCCATTTCGGAAAGGTGCAGGAGTGGCTGAACTGGCACGCCTGGAAAGCGTGTGTACCTTCACGGGTACCGAGGGTTCGAATCCCTCCCTTTCCGCATAAAGATAAAAAGCCTCAATTATTTTTCCCTTAAAGTAGTTGAGGCTTTTTTTATACTCACAAAAAGTATAAAATTTCAACCACCTGAACAGTATTAATACTTGTTAATCAATTTTCTAATCCTTCCATCCTAATAAGCGGGCGGAGCAATTACAATTCGTTTATTTTAACGACAGAAATTGATGTTAATTTATTTGTAAGGAGACGATTATGAAAATATATATGTTATTGGTAGTGATAGCGATGATACTTATTTTATTAACTGGTTCTTCCTTTGGCAGAACTATGACTCATCTGGATTCAGCTATAGAAAGAGGCGAAACTAATCTTCTGATTGCATTACATTCTGATAATTATGGTTTGAAAGCAAGCGCTGCCCAGATTCTTGGCGATCTTAAATGTGATGAAGCAGTTATTCCCTTAATGCGGATACTGCATACTTCCAGTGATGAAAACATGAGAATACTCGCCGCTTTTTCTCTTTATAAAATACAGAATCCTATTGGGCTGTTTGCTGTTCAGCAGGCCATAAGATTTGACAATAGCAGCTGGGTAAGAAAAATGTGTACTAATTATTATTATGATACTATTCGACAGGAAGTGGCAGCAGCAAAGCAGAAACCCAAAACTAAATAATTCATATGATCTGGAGAGGCTGTTAATTATTCCTTTGAATATTCTCCATCCACTAAGTTAACAGCCTCTCAATATTACATTCCCTTATAAGATTCCAATATTATAATAAATCTGGCGTTTTGACTATATTAACGTCCCAATGCAAATAATTAACGAAAATACCGGGAAAATCAAAGACCACATATTTGATACAATTAAATTGTCATATCCAGTAATTATTGGTCAGGCTGGAGTAATTATGATGGGTGTCGTTGACAATTTACTGGTAGGAGGACTTGGAGCGACCTCATTAGCCGCAGCTTCAGTTGCCAATAGCTTATTTATTTTAATTTTTATTTTGGGAATTGGTGTGTGTGCTGCTATTACTCCATTAACTGCAATTGCTGTTGGAGCCGGGAAAGAACATGAATGCGGAACTATATTTACCCAGGGACATATTGTTAACATAATTGTAAGTACATTTCTTATGTTGATAACTTATTTCGCTGCTGATTTTTTTTACTTGTTGCATCAGTCTCCGGATGTAATAAAACAAGCTGCCCCGTATACGAAAATCCTTGCTTTATCAATGATTCCTGTCTTGATCTTTCAGACGAATAAGCAGTTTATTGAGGGTTTTTCTGTAGTAAAACCCGGGATGGTAATTACAATAACTGCCAATATTATTAATGGCCTTGTAGGGTGGACATTAATTTACGGCAAATTCGGAATGCCTAGGTTAGGTTTAAAC
>TBL_comb47_HYPODRAFT_10005857_pt1 | contig 13510 bp, 4 predicted proteins | sample TroBogypolimnion_40_FD_10682 | JGI IMG/M metagenome (IMG submission 10682)
GCGCGTACGCAGCAGCGGCTGGATGATGCTGCTGACGCGCGACGGCCGCGAGCTGCCGGTGGCCAGCAGCGGCGCGCCGCTGCGCGATGCCGCCGGCGATGAGCGCGGCGTGGTGCTCGTGTTCCGCGACGATTCCGAGCGGCGCGAGGCGCACCGCGCGCTGCGAGAGAGTGTCCAGGTGTTTCGCGCGATCTTCATGCGCGCCGGCATCGGCATGGTGCTGACGGATCTGCGCGGCATGATGCTGGACACGAACCAGGCGCTGCGCGACATGCTCGGCTATGGCGCGGGCGATCTCTACGGCCGCCCGCTCGCGACCGTGACGCACCCGGAGGAGCCGTCGCAGGAAATGGCAGAGCTGCGCGCGGCGCTCGCCGATGGCCGGCGCGATCACCGCATCCAGGCGGTCAAGCGCTACATCCGCAAGGACGGCACCGTGCTGTTCGGCCGCCTGACCGCGACGCTGATTTTCGATGACGAAGGCAATCCGCTGTTCGGCATCGGCATGATCGAGGACATCACCGAGCAGCGCACCGCCGACGAGGCGCTCGAGGCCGAGAAAGAGCGCCTGCTCGTCACGCTGCGCTCGATCGGCGAAGGCGTGATCGCCACCGACGCCTCCGGCCGCGTGCATCTGGTCAACCGGACGGCGGAAAAATTGACCGGCTGGGCGCAGCACGAGGCGATGGGCCGCCCGCTCGACGAGGTGTTTGTGCTGCTCGATACCGAGACGCAGGAGCCGCTCGGCCCCGACGTGCTCGGCAGCCTGATCCGCTCCGGCGCATTCGCCGCGTTTCCCGAGGACACCGTGCTGCGTACGCGCGACGGCAGCATCCGCCACATCGGCGAGAGCGCGACGCCGATCCGCGACCGCGCGGGCGCGATCCTCGGCATCGTCATCGTCTTCCGCGACACGACGCAGGACCGGCGGCGCGAGGAAGAAATTTTGCGCGGCCAGAAACTGGAATCGCTCGGCGTGCTCGCCGGCGGCATCGCGCACGACTTCAACAATATTCTCACGGCGATCCTCGGCAACATCGCGCTCGCGCGGATGTCGCCCGCCAGCGCCGACCCGGAAATGGGCGAAGTGCTCGGCGAGGCGGAGACCGCCGCGTACCGCGCCAAGGATCTCACGCAGCAGCTGCTGACGTTCGCCAAGGGCGGCGCGCCGCTCAAGCAGGTCACCTCGGTCGCGACGCTCCTGCAGGAGGCGGTGCAGTTCGCGCTGCGCGGCGCCAACTGCACGAGCGACCTGGCGTGCGCGGAAAATCTCTGGCCGGCGGAAGTGGATCACGCGCAGCTCACGCAGGTGGTGAACAACCTCGTGCTCAACGCCGCGCAGGCGATGTCCAAGGGCGGCACGGTCACCGTGCGCGCCGCCAACACCACGCTCGACCTGCGCCAGGACATCCCGCTCAAGCCCGGCCGCTACGTGCAGATCACCATCGGCGACCACGGCCGCGGCATCGCGGAAAAAGATCTGCCGCGGATTTTCGATCCCTACTTCACCACCAAGGTCAAAGGCAGCGGCATGGGCCTGACCACCGCCTACTCGATCATCCGCAAGCACGGCGGCTACATCGGCGTCGCCTCGCAGGTCGGCGTCGGCACCACCTTCACCATCTATCTGCCCGCCGCCGCCGCGCAGCCCGCGGCCGCGCCGGACGCCGCGCCGGCGCCGGTGCGCATCGTGCCGGGCGATCACCGCATCCTCGTCATGGACGACGAACTTTCGATCCGCCGCATGGCACAGCGCCTGTTGGAAACCGCGGGCTTCACCGTCGAGTGCGCCGCCGATGGCGCCGAGGCCGTGCGCCTCTACGAGGCGGCGTTGAACCGCGGCGCGCAATTCTCCGCCGCGATTCTCGACATCACGATCCCCGGCGGCATGGGCGGACGCGAGACCGTGCAGCTGCTGAAAAAAATAAATCCTTCCGTCAAGGCCATCGTCTCTAGCGGCTACTCCACCGACGCGATCATGGCCGCGCCCGGCGACTTCGGTTTCGTCGGCGTCGTCGGCAAACCCTACCGTCCGGCTGACCTGCTCGCCGAACTGCGCCGCGTCCTCGCACTGTGACGCGCACGCCAACTTGCGCGCGGCCCGATTTCGGCTATGCTGCGCCGCGTTCGATTCAAACCCAAAGGAGCAGACATCATGAAGCGTATCGTGTTGGTGGTGGCAGTGGCGGCGTTGGCGATGACAGGTTGCGGCAAGAAGGCCAGCGAATCCCTCGCGGAAAAGATGATCGAGAGCGCGATGGCCAAGGACGGCGTCAAGGGCAAGGTCAATATTTCCGACGGCAAGGTCTCGATCGAAACGAAGGACGGCACCTCCTCGGTCAGCAGCGGCGAAGGCACCAAAGTTCCCGATACCTTCCCGAAAGATGTCCCGGTCTATGCCGGCACCAAAGTGCTGATGAGCATCAACGTCCCCAATGGTATGAACCTGATGTTGGAGAGCGGTGACAGCCTCGAAAAAATCGTCGCCTTCTATAAAGGCAAGATGACCGGCGCAGGCTGGAAAGAAGAGATGAGCATGAACCAGCCCAGCACCACGATACTGGTATACAAGAAAGAACCGCGCACCGTGCAGTTGGCCGTCACGCAGGCCGGGACCACCTCGCAGATCAATCTGACTGTCGCGGATAAATAAGCGGACGCGAAAATTTCGTGCCCCGCGTTTCCGTCCAGCGCGCGCTTTTCCAACCCTTGGAAAACCGCGCGCTGACTTTTTCCAATCATTGGAAAAAGCAGGGTGTTCCGTTTCCAATGCCTGGAAAACGCGATTGACTGGCTCGCGCAACCATCCCGGACTTTTAAAAGTCCGGGATGGTTGCGCGTGTTCGGCGCTTGGCTCACGCCGCCGGATTCCCTTTTTTTCCGCAGCGCTCCACCGTGGTTTGATCCAGAGTACGGGGCAGAAACAGCGGGGCGCTAGACTTGTATCAGATTGTAAAACAGCCCATTGTAAACAGCACCGGAGGCTGCGGCTGTTTCCGATCCGTGGCTTGAACCACCCTTCGCGTGTCCAATGTACGGGAAAATTCAAATGGCTCCAGAAATAATCATCCCGGACTTTTAAAAGTCCGGGATGATTGCAGGCAAAGCTGATCGTGCGAAATCACCGGCCGAAGGGGTGGCGTTGCTGCATCCCGAGTTCGCGGACGGGGTTTCCGGTTCCGCAGGCCGGCACCGGAACCAACCCAACAAGTTGGCGTGAGGTTTTTCCGGCGGCGCGGGTTCGGCGCAAAATATTTTTGCGGTTTTCCGGGCTCTTTTCAGGGGTTTTTTCTTCCGCGCTTTGCTAACGCGGCGGGGTGTGCTAAAGCATCCGCGCCGCCGGTGGCGGCGAGAAATTTTCATGTCGAAAAACGTTCCATTTGTTCATCTGCATTTCCACACGGAATACAGCCTGCTCGACAGCGCGTGCAAGGTGAAGAAGGCGATGAAGCGCGCGGTGGAGCTGGAGCAGAATACGCTGGCGATCACCGACCACGGCAACCTCTATGGCGCGGTGGATTTCTACAAGGAGGCCAAGGCCGCGGGCATCAAGCCGGTGCTCGGGTGCGAGGTCTATGTGGCCATCGGCGACATGCACGACCGCAAGGGTGTCGAAGGCGGCGGCAAGCAGCCGTCGAATCATCTGGTGCTGTTGGCGGAAAACGAAACCGGCTGGGCGAATCTGGTGCGGCTGGTTTCCATGGCGCATCTGGAGGGCTTCTACTACAAGCCGCGCATAGACAAGGAACTGCTGGCGAAATACTCCAAGGGGCTGATCGGTCTTTCGAGCTGCCTGAAGGGCGAGCCGGCGGAGCACTGCGCGGCGGGCCGGATTGACGCGGCGAAAAAAGCAGCAGGGCAGTACGCGGAGATCCTCGGCAAGGACAACTATTTCATCGAGCTGCAAAACCACGGGCTGCCGGACCAGATCAAGGCGAACGTCGGTCTGCGCGAGGTGGCGAAGGCGCTGAAGCTGCCGCTGATCTGCACGAACGATGTGCACTATCTGCTGCAGGAGCATCACGAGGCGCACGAGGTGCTGCTCTGCCTCCAGACGCAGAACAAGTTGAGCGATCCCGAGCGGATGCACTATCACGGCGACCAGTTCTTCATGAAGAGCGGCGCGGAGATGCAGGCGCTGTTCCCCGACGACCCGGAGATGCTCGCGCGCACGGTCGAAATCGGCCAGCGCTGCAACGTGGACCTGCGGCTCGGCAAGGAAACGCATTTCCCCACCTACATCACGCCAGACGGCAGCTCGCAAAAAGATTTCATCATCCAGGTGGCGCACGCCGGCCTGCGCAAGCGCTACAACATGGCCGACTGCCTGCACCCCGCCAACGCGCAGGAGCAGGCGGTCATGGACCGCTTCAACTACGAACTCGGCGTCATCGAGCGGCTGAAGTTCATCAACTATTTCCTCGTCGTGTGGGATTTCATCCATCACGCCAAGTTGCAGGGGATTCCGGTCGGGCCGGGCCGCGGCTCCGGCGCCGGCAGCCTCATCGCCTACGCGATCGGCATCACGAACATCGAGCCGCTGCGCTTCAACCTGATCTTCGAGCGTTTCCTGAACCCGGAGCGTATCAGCTGGCCGGACTTCGACATTGATTTCTGCCAGCGGCGACGCGGCGAGGTCATCACCTACGTCCGCGAAAAATACGGCGAGGAGAACGTCGCGCAGATCGTCACGTTCGGCACGCTCGGGCCCAAGACGGTGATCCGCGACATCGGCCGCGTGCTGGAGATCCCGCTCGGCGAGTGCGACCGGCTCGCGAAGATGGTGCCGGAAGATCCGAAGATTGACGACCTCGAGAAGGCGCTGGCCCAGAATCCCGAGTTCAAACAGATTTGCGAGCGCGACGAAAACGCCAAGCGCATCATGAAGTATGCGCGCGTCCTCGAAGGCCTTGCGCGCAATCCCGGCGTCCACGCCGCCGGCGTCGTCATCGGCGAAAAACCGCTGATCGAAATCCTGCCGCTCGCGCGCAGCAAGGATAAGGAAATCATCACGCAGTTCGAAATGTCGCCGCTCGAGGCGACCGGCCTGATGAAGATGGACTTCCTCGGGCTCAAGACGCTGACGGTGATCCAGGACGCGCTGGATTATGTCGAGCGCAACCACGGCGTGAAGCTGGACATGGATACGCTGCCGCTCGACGACGCGAAGACCTACGAGCTGCTCGGGCGCGGCGATGCCGTCGGCGTGTTCCAGCTTGAATCCGGCGGCATGCGCGACCTGCTCCGGCGCATGGCCTCGAACCGCATCGAGGACCTGATCGCCTTGATCGCGCTCTACCGCCCGGGCCCGATGCAGTTCATTGATACCTTCATCAACCGCAAGAACGGCGTCGAGGAAATCGAGTATCCGCATCCGCTGCTCGAATCCATTTTGAAGGAGACCTACGGCATCATCGTCTATCAGGAGCAGGTCCAGCAGGCCGCTGTGACGCTCGCGGGTTTTTCGCTGGGCCAGGGCGACATTCTGCGTCGCGCCATGGGCAAGAAGAAAAAAGAAGAGATGGACAAGATGCGCGACAAGTTTGTCGAAGGCTGCATCGCGACCAACAAGATTCCGCGCGTGCAGGCTTCCGCGATCTTCGACACGATTGACAAGTTCGCCTCCTACGGCTTCAACAAATCGCACAGCGCCGCCTACGCGATCGTCTCCTATCAGACCGCCTACCTGAAGGCGCACTATCCGGTGGAGTTCATGGCCGCGCTGATGACGAGTGAAATCGGCAACCCCGACAAGCTGACGAACTTCATCAACGAAGCGCGCGAGATGGAGATCGAGATCCTGCCGCCGAGCGTCAACGAGAGCGACCTGCACTTCACGCCCACCAGCGGCAAGATCCGCTTCGGCCTCGCGGGCATCAAGAACGTCGGCGAAGGCGCCGTCGAAGAGATCGTCCGCATCCGCAAGGCAGGCGGACCGTTCAAGGGCCTCGTGGATTTTTGCAACCGCGTGGACGGCCAGCGCTCGAACAAGAAGGTGCTCGAAAGCCTCGTCCGCTGCGGCGCGTTCGACTTCACCGGCCAGCCGCGCGGCCGGCTGTTCGGCGGTATTGACCAGGCGATGGGCTGCGCCGCGTCGGAGCAGCGCGACCGCCGCGCCGGGCAGATTTCGCTCTTCGGCGCGATGGGCGGCGACGCCGGGCAGAGCGCCACCGATGCCGACCTGCCCGCCGGCGAAACGTGGAGCGAGAGCCAGCTGCTCGCCGGCGAAAAAGAACTGCTCGGCTTTTTCATCTCCGGCCATCCGCTCACGGAGTTCGAGTGGATCCTCGACCGCTTCGACCAGAGTGGCGATGGCCCCCTCGAGGAAGTCCCGGCCGGTACGCTCGTCCGCCTCGGCGGCCTCGTCACCAGTTTCCAGAAACGCTTCACGAAAAAAACGCAGGAGGCGATGGGCATCTTCCGGCTCGAACGCCTCAACGGCTCCATCGAAGCCGTCGCGTTTCCGTCCACCTTCAACTCCTACGGCGTCTATCTGAAAGACGACGCGCCCGTCATGGTCTGCGGCACGCTCGGCCGCTCCGAGATGCAGGGCCAGCAGACGCAGCAACTCAAGCTGACTGTGCAGGAAGTTTATCCGCTCGGCGATGTGCCCCGCCTGTTCACCGAGAACGTCAGCGTGCATCTGCCCGAACATTTCGCCGACTCCGTGCACGTGCAGCAGCTCAAGGACATCGTCCGCCAGCATCCCGGCCAGACCCGGCTGCACATCGTCATCATGCTCGCCACCGGCGAAAAAGTGTACGTCAACACCCACTCCGCGATGCACGTCCTGCCCACCAAAGCGCTCCTCCTCGCCATCGAAAAACTGCTCGGCGAAGGCAGCGTCTATATCGCCCCCCGCGCCGCCACCTGCCTCAAGCCCCCCGCGCCCCGCCGCTGGGAACGCAACGATTAGGCATGGCGTGCTGGAGCGATGGCGCTGGGTCAAAATGGATACACATGAGGAAATCAGGTAGACAGGAGAGCTTCATGAAAAAACTCATCTCGTTCGTTTTGTTGGCGTGCGCGCTGGCGGCGCGCGCAGAAAATCCGCCCGCGCCTTTCCCGCCGGTGCCGTCGCCGGAGCAGCTGGCGTGGCAGCGGATGGAGCTGACGATGTTCCTGCACTTCGGCGTGAACACGTTCAGCGACCGCGAGTGGGGCACGGGCAAGGAAGAGGAAAAACTTTTCAATCCGTCGGCGCTCGACTGCCGCCAGTGGGCGCGTACCGCGAAGGCCGCGGGCTTCAAGCTGCTGATCCTGACGGCGAAGCATCACGACGGTTTCTGCCTCTGGCCGACGAAGCTGACGGAGCATTGCGTCCGTAATTCACCATGGAAAAACGGTCAGGGCGATGTCGTCCGCGAATTCACCGAGGCGTGCCGCGCCGAGGGGCTGAAGGTCGGGCTCTATCTCTCGCCGTGGGACCGCAACAACCCGAGCTATGGCGGCGGCGCCTATAACGATTACTTCGTCGGCCAGTTGACCGAGCTGCTGACGAACTACGGGCCGGTGGACGAGATGTGGTTCGATGGCGCGTGCGGCGAGGGGCCGAACGGCAAGAAACAGGTCTATGACTGGCCGCGTTACTACGCGACGATCCGCAAGCTCATGCCGCACGCGCTGATCGCGGTCAGTGGGCCGGACATCCGCTGGGTCGGCAACGAGAGCGGCGTCGCGCGGCTCGGCGAAAAAAGCGCGCAGCGCGGCGGCACGCCCAAATGGTATCCGGCGGAGTGCGATGTCTCCATCCGGCCCGGCTGGTTTTATCACGCGCACGAAGACGCCAAGGTGAAGAAGCTGGCGAAGCTGATCGAGATTTATTTCGCGTCGGCCGGCCGCAACAGCTCGCTGCTGCTTAATGTGCCGCCGGATCGGCGCGGGCTGCTGGCGGAGGCCGATGTGGCGCGGCTGACGGAATTCGGCGACGCGATCCGCGCGTTGCAGGCCGGAAAAATCGCGCCGCAGAAAGTGACCGCGAGCGCCAGCCGCGGTGCTGAATGCGCCGCGGAAAAAGCGGCCGACGGCAATCTCGATTCCTATTGGGCCACCGACGACGCAACGAAGAGCGGCTGGCTGGAACTCGACTTCGGCGCGCTGAAGGAATTCAACGTGGTGAACGTGCAGGAGGCGCTTGCGCTCGGCGAGCGCGTGACGAAGTACCGCGTGGATGCGGAAGTCGCCGGCACGTGGCAGACGCTCGCGCGCGGCACGATGCTCGGCCAGCGCAACCTGCATCCGCTCGGAAAAATCAGCGCGCAGAAGCTGCGCCTCGTCGTTGAGGATGCGCGCGCGTGTCCTGCCATCGCCGAGTTCAGCGCGCACCTCGCGCCCGTCACGCCGCCGCCGCTGAAGGTACAGTCGCAGGTGCTGCCGCTCACCGCGCACAAACCCGCGCGCGCGAGCAACGTCCACGGCAACGACACGAACTTCGGCGCCGACAAGGCCGTAGACGATGACGACGCGACGCGCTGGGCCACCAGCGATGAAACGCGCGAGTGCTGGCTGGAAGTTGATCTGGAAAAACCGGAAACATTCCGCCGCGTCGCGATCAAGGAAATGGCGCCGCGCATCACCAAGTTCGCCGTCGAAATCAAAACCACCGCCGACGGCGCGTGGCAGGCGGCGTTCGCCGGCGGCAAGGCCGGCAAAGAATTCAGCGCCACCTTTCCGCCCGTCACCGCACGCTGGGTCCGCCTGCACATCCTCGACGCCACCTTTGCCCCGACCCTCTGGGAATTCAGCGTGTTCAAAGATTGAGCACCAGAAAGATACCTGCCGACAAACCATGGCAATGCTATTTGACGATTTGATCAAATTGTCAAATAGAGATGATGGGTTTCCAAGGATTGGAAAAGGAAGGTGGTGGTTTTTCCAAGCCTTGGAAAAAGTCAGCGCGCGGGTTTCCAAGATTTGGAAACCGTAAATTTTTGCCGCGAGAGCAGGGCCTGCGGGTTTGGCGGGAAGACAGGTTCGAGCCAACGTCGTGAAGACTTACCAGCGTGGAGCCAACTGATCGGAGGATATCGTTCTTCCCTCCGTTCCGGCCTTCCTGATTTCCTTATTCATCCAGCAGCAGAAGCTTTGCACCGCCAAGGCGCCAAGCTCGCCAAGCGGCAGGATATAAGAACGAAAGCAAGGCAGTCACGAAGCACACCCATCGCACGGCGGATGCCAGGCTCCTACAGGGAAAGGAGCGGGTGGTGAAGTGCGGCGAGCCGTTTTGAAGCGTTTCCATGAAACGCGTAGCTGCTTTCGCTGTCCCGTAGATGCGGCCTCCGGCCGCATTTGGATAAGCGACCGGAGGTCGCTTCTACGAAACGCGTATCTCCATCCAAGTTGATGAGATGACGAAATAGCTACAAGAATAATTGAAACGTTCTAGTGTGCGCTGTTTTTTGCGGCGAGGGCGCCGGTTTCGGGGTCCATGGCGCAAACGCCGGAATGATTACCGGAGCTACAGACACTATAAATAATTTTGCCGATGAACACGGCGTTCAGGGCGAGCGCGAGGGCGGCCAAGACAAGCAGAATTATTTTTTCACGTCGCATGTCTCGCCCCAACGGATTTCGATGTCGGCGTCCGCGCCGGTGCCACCGGGCCGGCCGTCGCGGCCGTAACTGATTATTGCGCCGTAACCTTTCGCCGGATCGAAGGGTTGAAGAACAAGTGCGTGTCCCCAAGCGTCGACCATCCCGCGACCACACGAAAAATAATTCGTCAGGTCAGAAAGAGAGCGCGGCCAGGCATTCGAATGTATGAAATACTGCTCACACGCTTGGGCAAGTCCTCTTACCACGCCCGCTGTCGCCGCTCTTGGCGGGTGGCGAACAGCTGGGAAAAAAATACACGGCCCAAGAAACCCCGCGAGGAGAATGGAAGCCAGAAGAAACTTCCAATTGAAATACAACTTCCATTTCTCTTTCACAACGCCTCACCAGAAACCAACGGCTGTCCGCTGAAGGCTGATCGTTATTTTTCGGCGTGCGCCTGCTGCGCGAACTTCAGCGCGTCGGCGGTGGCGGTGACTTCGATGAGTTCGCCATCGGCGATGTGGCCGCGCAGGATTTCCTCGGCGAGCGGGTTTTCGAGATAGCGCTCGGTGGTGCGGCGGAGGTTGCGCGCGCCGTAGGTGGTGTCGAAACCTTTTTCGAGCAGGAACGCAAGGGCGTCATCACCGAGCTTGAGCGTGAGCTTGCGCGAGGCGAGGCGCGTGCGGACCTTGTCGAGTTCGAGGTCGAGGATGCGGCGCGCGTCGTTGCGGTCGAGCTGGCGGAAGACGATGACGTCCTCGATGCGGTTGAGCAGCTCGGGGCGGAACACTTTCTTCGCCTCGTCGAGCATCTGGCCCTTGAGCTTGGCGTAGTCGGCCGCGGCGGTGTGATCGCCGAAGCCGAGCCCGCCGCCGCCTTTGCGGATGAGGTCGGAACCGAGGTTGCTCGTCATGATGATGATCGTGTTGCGGAAGTCCACGCTGCGGCCGAGGCCGTCGGTCAGCTTCCCTTCCTCGAGCACCTGCAGGAGGATGTGCGTGACGTCCGGATGCGCTTTTTCGATCTCGTCGAAGAGCACGACGGAGTACGGGCGACGGCGTACCTTCTCGGTGAGCTGGCCGCCTTCTTCATAGCCGACGTAGCCCGGAGGCGAGCCGACGAGGCGCGAGACGTTGAATTTTTCCATGTACTCCGACATGTCCACGCGGATGAGCGCGTCGGCGTTGTCGAACATGAACTCGGCGAGCTGCTTGGCGAGCAGCGTTTTGCCGACGCCGGTGGGGCCGAGGAAAATAAACGAGCCGATGGGCCGGCGCGGATCCTTGAGGTTCGCGCGCGAGCGGCGCAGCGCCTTGGCGATCGCGTTGACCGCGTCGGGCTGGCCGATCACGCTCTTGTCGAGTTCGCGTTCCATGTCCAGCAGGCGTGTCATATCTTTCTGGCTCATCTTGGTCAGCGGGATGCCGGTCCAGCGGGAGGTGACGACCATGATGTCGTCCTCGGTGAGCAGCGGTTTGTTCGCGTCGGACTGCGTGCGCCAGTCGGCGAGAATTTTTTCCAGCTCCTCGCGCGCGACGCGCTCGGCGTCGCGCAGCTTGGCGGCGTCCTCGAAGTGCTGGCCGCGGATCGCCTCTTCCTTCTGCTTGCGCAGCTCCTCGATCTTGGCCTCGCGATCCTTGAGCTCCGGCGGGCGCGTCATGTTGGTGATGCGCGAGCGGGCGCCGGCCTCGTCCACGAGATCAATCGCTTTGTCCGGGAGAAAACGGTCGGGCAGATAGCGCGCGGAAAGATCCACGGCCGCCTGCAAGGCGGCATCGCTGATGGTGACGCGATGATGCGCCTCGTAGCGCGCGCGCAGGCCCTTGAGAATCTGCACGGCCTCCTCGATCGTCGGCTCGCGCACCATGATGGACTGGAAGCGGCGCTCGAGCGCGGCGTCCTTCTCGATGCTCTTGCGGTATTCGCCGAGCGTCGTCGCGCCGATGCACTGGAGTTCGCCGCGGGCGAGCGCGGGCTTGATGATGTTCGAGGCATCCATCGCGCCTTCCGCACCGCCGGCGCCGATGATCGTGTGCAATTCGTCCACGAACAAAATGACATTCTTCACTCGACGGATTTCGTCCATCACCGCCTTGATGCGCTCCTCGAACTGGCCGCGGTATTTCGTGCCGGCGACCATCAGCGCGAGGTCGAGCGTGATGACGCGTTTGCCGCGCAGAATTTCCGGGATCTCGCCTTTCACGATCGCCTGCGCGAGGCCCTCGACGATGGCGGTCTTGCCGACGCCGGCCTCGCCGAGCAGTACGGGATTGTTCTTCGTACGGCGGCAGAGGATCTGCATCACGCGTTCGATTTCCGTCGCGCGTCCGACGACCGGATCGAGCTCGCCCTTGTAGGCCAGTTCCGTCAGGTCACGGCCGAACGCGTTGAGCGCGGGCGTCTTCGGGCCGGTGGTTTTCTTTTCGTCCTCGGTGCTCTTGCTGCCGGCGGGCTGCGCCTTCTTCGGCTCCGGCGCGGACTTCTTTTCGCCCGAAAAATCTTCCTCGCCTTCCGGCTCGCCGCTGAATTCCTTGAGGATTTCCTCGCGCACCTTGTCGGCATCCACGTTCAAATTTTTCAGCACCTGCGCGGCGACGCCCTCGCCTTCCGCGAGCAGGCCGAGCAGCAGATGCTCCGTGCCCACATAGTCGTGGCCGAGGTTCTGCGCCTCCTGCCGCGAGAGCTGCAAAACTTTTTTCACGCGCGGCGTGAACGGGACGCTGCCCGCGGTCTTCGTCTCCGGCCCGCTGCCGACGGCCTTCTCGACCTCCAGCCGCGCGATGCCCAGATCCACGCCCATCTTTTCCAGGATGATGACGGCGACGCCCTCGCCGAGCGCGATCAAACCGAGCAACAGATGCTCCGTGCCGATATAATTGTGGTTGAAGCGATCCGCTTCCTGCCGCGCCAGTTGCAGCACCTTCTTGGCGCGCTCCGTGAACCGATCCATTTCTCCGCTCATGATAATCCTTTTGCCGCGGCCAGCTGCGTGCGGACGAGATCCGCGCGTACCCGGTCGCGATCTTTCGGCTTCAGCAACTTGCCTTCGCGCTGCTGCAGATGCGCCGGCTGCGTCAGCAGCAGCAGGCGATCCACGGCTTGCCGATCCACGCCGTTCAAGATGCCAAGATCGATGCCCAGCCGCAGGCCCGAGAGCAAGTTTAACGCTTCCTTCGAGTCGAGCAAGTGTGCCTGGGTCAAAATGCCGAGCGCGCGGCCCACATGGTCGCGCACGATGATCTCGCGCTTCTCCAGCAGCCGGGCGCGCGCGTTCTTCTCGTGCTCGACCAATTCCAAAACGATCTGCTCGATGTTGCGGACGATATTCTCCTCGCGGTCGCCGAGCGTGATCTGGTTGGAAATCTGGAACATGTTGCCGACGGCCTCGGTGCCTTCGCCCCACAGGCCGCGGACGGCGAGGCCGATTTTCGTCAGGCCCTTCGCCACGGGATTGAGCTCGTTCATCAGCGCGAGTCCCGGCAGGTGCAGCATCACGCTCGCGCGCAGCCCGGTGCCGACGTTCGTCGGGCACGCCGTCAGGTAGCCGAGGCGCGGCGAAAAAGCGTAGCGGGCCTGCGCCTCGATCTCGTCATCGAGCGCGTTCATCCGCTGCCAGATTTGTTGCAGCGCGAGCCCCGGCGTCATGCCTTGCAGGCGCAGGTGATCTTCCTCGTTGACCATCACGGACATCGTCTCGTCGCGGCGCGCGACGACGCCGCTGCCGCGCCCGCGCTGCGCCATCTCGCCGCTGATCAGGTGGCGCTCGAACAAAATCATCCGCTCGAATTCTTCCAGCTCCGCCATGGAAAACGCGAACGACGGCGCAAGCACTTTTAGTCCCAGCAGGATCGGCCGCATCTGCTGCCAGATGCGCTCGCACTCCTCCTCGCCGGCCCAGCCGGGAAACGCCGCGCCGCGGAAATTACGCGCGAGCCGGATGCGGCTGCTGACCACGGTGCCGGTATCGGCGCCCGCC
>TBL_comb47_HYPODRAFT_10005858_pt1 | contig 13507 bp, 7 predicted proteins | sample TroBogypolimnion_40_FD_10682 | JGI IMG/M metagenome (IMG submission 10682)
TGCGAAGTAAGGATCTGAAACCGTGGAAAGCTTTCCATATCTGGTGTATCCAGTATCTGTCAGTATCATGCTTCCGCTAAATCCTTTTTTCTCAGTTCGAAGAACCCTGCAAAGCAAATCGTACCATATAATACTCATTGAGCCATCATTGCCTGTTTGCGAAATACCGTAAACGGCCAGGCTGGGTTTATTTGTACCTGTCCAAAGATATGTTGTTGAGGTTTGGCTGCCATTGGTATTCGATACCGAGGATTGTCTGGATAGATTGTCGTAGCCGTAAGTGATCATGTTTGTAGTCAAGGAATCCGTTTGGGTAGAAAGACGACCATTCGAATCGTAAGTATTGATGGTTGCATGACCCAGTTGGTCCCTTGATTTCAGCACCCTTGTCCCATCGGTAGTGTAGAAATAATTCACATGACTGGTGCCAATGCTTGTGCCAGAGGTAAAAACCTGGGTAAGATTACCTTTGCTGTCGTAATCCTGGTTCTGTGAATATTCCAGTGATGTCCCCGGATTGTAGGTTATGATGTCGGGCTTTAAAATACCATCAGCTGAATAGGTAATGTTAATGGTATGACTTACCGACGTTTCTCCGGTTTTAGCATCGGTAACGGTAGTACTATTCAACAAACCCAATTTCCAATCGGTTGAACTGACTGTGTTAGTGAAGCTGTTCACTATAGTTTGGCTTCCCCCAGTGCTGTATGATTTAACCACCTGAGTTGGATTTCCATAGTTATCAATTGAAGAAGTATTTGTGGTATTTGATAATCCTGATTGCAAATCTGTTTCAGTACTGGTTTGAATGTAAGGATAAATACGTTTGTTTGTACCATCGAGAAGCAATTGCGACCAGGTATTTGCTGTTGATTTGATTTGTCCTTGAGTAACAACCAATGGAGTTTGAGTAACAACCAATGGAGCTTGAATAATAGTACCAACATAATCAGATTCAACATAATCTAAATGCGAATAATAATAAGTTGGGTCATATGTTCTGCTTGATCCGGCTTGAATTTGTGTCAGATTATCCGTAATTAATATTCCTGCATAACACAAAAAGCCTTTTCCTTGACGGTGTACATCAGCATTACTATAAAAGTAACTGTAGGAATTAATAGCGCCTAACCCGTCCTGCGTATATACTGTACTTACAACAGACAAAGGTCCCTGATAACAATACACCGGAAATGCCGGACTGGCAATTTTCTGGTATACCGACTGACCTGCTTGTGAAAGCTTGGCATAGGCAAGGGTTGTAAGGGAATTCAACCCGTTGGCCATTTTTTCGAGCAGCGGACTGGTGTTACCGGTTGACTGGCCAATCTTGTAGCCATCCCACCAGGGCGAAGCGCCATCGGTGTTGATAAAATCGGTACGACCATCACCATCAAAATCGGCAAGATAGAAATTATCCAATTCATTGGGATAAGCAGTTAGCGTTTCGGTATAAAGATCGGTCCCTTTATTTTTTGAGATATAAAAGAATGTTCCAGCCCAGCTTTGGTTCGACGAAGTAACCATCAGGTCAGTACTTCCATCACCATTGAAATCGCCCGATCTGACATAATCATTTTTCAGGTTGGCTTTCTTTTGTGGAATGGACTTGATATCGAAGCCAGTACCTGTTGAAAGATACACTTGCCAACTAGCCCAATCAGAAGTTGCATCTCCATAAATAAAAATATCAGCTTTCTTGTCACCATTAAAGTCGCCAAGGGAGAAAAAGTTACTGCTGGTTGGTACTGTCAGACTTTTTAGTATGCTAAGTGTTGTTCCTGAAAAGGTATATATATTTGTACCAGTGCTTTCAACACTCCAAATCTCAGCTTTTCCATCGCCATTATAATCAGCGCTCAGTGTTTGTCCGGAAAGTGTAGTAATATTTCCACTGCCTAGAAGGTTTAACGAAGCGGTAAGCGTTCCTGTGGAATTGGCCATTGAATAAAGTTTCCAATTACCGCTTGGGTCATTGATAAAAATGTCGTTCACACCATCGCCGTTGTAATCGGTTCCTGACAGTTGGTTATCGTTTTCCTGTTTGTTGTTTTTCCGGCGGCTTTTACCATTCATTCCGGTATTTGTACCGTTTGGCATACTTGTAATAAGTACAGGTGCTCCAAGAGAAGTGCCGTTGCATAATATATAATAATATGATGAAGTACCTGAGTTGTTCAGTTCGTAAACGATGTCGTCTATCCCATCACCATTAATGTCGAGCGCCTGAATGTCGTCCAGCTTGGTCAGATCAATGGTATTGGTTGAAGAAAAGTAGGAGCTGAAGTTAATGCCATCACCGGAGCAAATTTCCATGCCAGTCCATGTCGCTCCTTTACTTGCATCAGGCAAACACAAAAATTCGGCCTTACCATCTCCATTAAAATCACCGGTAATCAATCGTGATTTATAAGTTATGGCTTGATGAATAACACTCATTGGTGTTTGTGCGAATGCTACGCTTGCCGGAGTCTGGTAACTGAAAACGGTTGAGTTAAAACGGTCAGTACCGATTCCGTATTCAATCACTTCGTTAAGTTCCGAATAGATATTGTAGTTGTCAGCTATCTTGTTATAGCTCATCTGATATGACTTTACGATATTACTATTATAGGCAACGGTAATCTTATCGAGAAGCAGCAATTGCTGTATTTTTTGTCCATTCTGATAGGATGAAGTAACATCATCTCGTGTTACGTAAGAGAATGTAATCGTATTGAGTCCATAAGTGATCGTGGAGGGATAAATCATATTGTTGTCACTCAGGTACGAATAATTGATGGTGTTGCCATACAAATCGGTTGTACTTGACAGATACCAGTTCACCGCTTCAGTGATACCGGGAAGCAGTTGTTTACTGTCAGCGGTGTAACCGTAAACATTGGTCAGTCCCGATTTGGTTTGTGCCTTGAATGAAGCAGGACCAGAACCCAACGCACCCAAAGATTGTACACGTGTAATATTATCAATTTCTGTCTGGTAAGTTGTCAGGTTTGCACCATAAGTCCCTGAAGTTGGTACCAATCGTTGCCCGTCAAGGGTAAATTTATCACTGACAGTCAGGTTAACTCCGGTTGCAGTTCCATCGTTATAATAGGTTTGACCGGTTCGGCCAATGGTTGATAGCCCTGCAATCGACCAACCATAACCCGCCATACCCGGACCGGAATTACTGGAGTACACCAAAGATAGCGAAGGAGCTAATCCGTTAATTCCTGGAGTAACTTCAATCGGAAGAGAATAATTGGCTCCACCTGCTGGATTTACGTCAAGATTCCCTTTTGTTGTACCAACCAAATAGGTAGTGTTTAGCAATCTCGTAGAAGGATCTTTAAATGATTGATAATTAACACCAGGGTAAGTAGTTGAATATGAAAATTGAGTTGCTATTATAAATAGCAAAAACAGTATGATATATTTTAGTTTCATTTGTTTCGTTTAAGGTTATTCTTTGATGATTTTCCATTCTGCCGATAATTCTCCGATGCTGATTCTCAGAATGTATATTCCGGCTACCTGAGTATTCAAGTCTATCAGGGTAAAAGTATCAGTAACAACACTGTTCTGGATTAAGGCTCCATGGGAAGAATAAACCTGAAGGGTTATATTCCGATTTTCAGGATTCGGCAGCTCAACTTTTAAATTCCCTTTTGTTGGATTAGGGTAAATTCTTACCGATTGCTTTCCAATAACATCATCAAATGTTTTCAGTTGATTAGCCAGTGTGTCCTTACCTATAATATGGGCACTTTTTAAAGGTATGACCCGACTCAATCGGTTACCTGAAGTATCGTATGTAAAGGAGTAGGTAACCTGTGTAAATCCTGTAGTATTTACAAGAAGTAGCAGCAAGATTAAAATAATGAATACATGAAATTTTTTCATACTTTTAGTTGTTTTTTGGGGAGTCCTAACTCCCCTGTTAATAATTACGTTATTTATTTAGCCCCGTTCTGCCTGGTACGCAGAATGGGGTTTTTATCAAAATTGCATCAAAAGAAATCTTTCCAAATATTAATCTTGGAACTGAAGGAAAGAAACCCCTTTTAAAGATGCTGGGAAACACATCAAATACTTATTACCAGAACTTGTCTTTTGGTTATAAATAACAGATGTATATTCATATGCTCAGGTCTACCATTCATGTAAAAAAACGACCATATGACATAGTCGTTTGCAAGTGAAATTCCTCAATTGTTAATATCTTTTAGTATTTCTATTGTGTATCAGCACCTCTTAACTGAAGATCATTGTTTCGTCCTGATGCAGGCAACAATACTCTGCTGGTATAGATTTGTATAATATGCCCCTCTTAACTGATATTATCTGCTCAAACCTCTTTCTTATCAATCCTCATCGTCAGGAGTAATTAATATCCATCCTTTTGATTCTTTCAGTCATATCCGTAACCATCGAGCAGGGTCTGCGTATTACACGATCTATACCAGGTTGCCTATTTAAGTATACATTTTGTATAAAATGAGATTACAATATGTATACCTTATTTATTTCTGAACACACAAGGTACACACAAGGTATACTCAAGGTATACACAAGGTATACACAAGGTGACACGAGAGGGGTAACCGATTAAAAGGGAATACCTGTATTTCTACCTGTTGCTTAGGGAGAAATTTATTATCTGTGAAAGATTTAAACATGAAAAAAGAGTCAACCCAAAGCATTGTGCTATGGGTTGACTCTTTTGAATTATTTTAGTTTTGTTTGATCTTCAGTTAAGTGCCTCTATCGGGCAATAACCTCAAGCTTTTATCGCATAAGGCATAAATACAGAAAGAAATTCAACTTTGCAGGTGCAGATTTGCCCCGAGTACTCGGGGCACCTCTTAATTGCGGATTATTGATGCATCCTCAAGTTTACACCAGTAAAACCTACTGATATTTTGTATCTGATTTCCACAGCACTATGGTAAGAAATTATTTGTCAGGATTGAACAGGTATGAACTCATCTATATTCCACCTCCATATTCCAGCTCCAGTTATTAAAATAAAGGTTGCCACCCTCCCACTCCAGTTCGCCGCGTTGGAAATCGTAAGGTTCACTCCTCCTGTATTTTTTCCTGGGTGATAAATCGCAGGCATAGTCGTCATTCACGATCAGCCGGTAGGAATCAATCCCTGAACAGTAAAAGTTGCGGACTTTTTCATTTGTATCATCCTGCAATCCAAACGACTGATCGAGCGGAACCCAGCCAACTCCTTCGCAATATACCTCACACCAATCATGCAGATTAACAGCCCGTGGATGCAGCATCCAACCGCTCTGCCATTTCACCGGAATTCCCTGCGAACGTGCCAGGGTCATGAACAGCAAGGTTTGCATTCCACAGTCACCATGACGGTTTTTCAACACATAACCCGGAATATCAGGCATAGTACTGTATTCCAAAGCACTGGCCCAGCGAATCGAATCATTAATCCAATTATAAATTTTCTGAACCTTTTTCAAGGAATTAGTTACACTTCCAAGAATTCGTTCAGCCAGTTGTTTGATTTCACGGGTAAATACAATTTGTGGTTGTCGTTCTCTTGTAAACTCTTTATAAACTGAACTTTCAGTATCATAAGGTTTGATCATCTCCGGATTCAGATCAAAATACTGTGCTGAAGTCTCCACTTCCATAACAATCTGGAACAAGGTTGGCTTATCTTTTTCGGCCTTCTTTTCAAGGTAAACTGAACGCTGAAGATCACTTTCAGGAGCAATGACAGCCTTCTCCGGATCGGATTTCAACAGTCTTATATTTTTTTGTCGCCTGCTTCCTTCCCTTGGAAAGGGCATCCAGCAGCGAATTGTTTCACCTTCAGGAACAGCATTTGGATAAACAACTATCGAATAGGTCAGTTTCATTCCGACAGGATGTACCGGCTCTCCTGAAACCGTGGCTTCTGAAATAATCTTCTTCGTCTGCTGTATACAAAACAATTTAAGCGAATCAGCTCTGTAACCCTCTACTTCTATTTTACGGCTGTTGGCTGTATCATCCAGCAAAAATAAGTTGCTCACCGCATTCTTGAAATAGCGCTTTTCTCCATCAATGGTTCGCATTTCAAGCTTCAGTTTATTTTCCCAATCCGCCAATTGTTTAGAATCAAGCTTCGGGTAATATTTCATAAGCTTTGACTTGATATTAGCTTCGTTCAAACAAAAATCAAGTTTGATCCGTTCACTCATTTCCCGGAGCGAATCCAAACGTCCAGCTTCAACCCGTGTCAGATCACCAGTTATCAAAATAGAATCGGTAAATGTTTTAAGCTTATTAAATTCACCTGAAGCAATCAGTTCTTCAGCACGCTTTAGTTTTGAAACATTCTTCATTACTGGCTGACAAGAAAACAAAACCAGCAACATCAAATGCATGATAACATAAGACCCTAATCTATCTTTATTCGTTTGACAGGTCACACTACAATATCCGAATTTGATCAAGTTCATAGGTTTCTATTTATCGATTATATTGCTGTGTATCCTTGTTTACTGGTATCATTGTGACATTTCTATAGAATGATTTATACAGACCATTATTGATCATGACCATCAGCCTCCAGCGACGAAAGCAGGTAACTCAGACTGGCCGTGCCATCCATGGTCGGTTCATTCGTAGAGTAGTCTCCCATGTCGTCGTGATAAACCGCCTTCCCAGTCTGAAAAGCAGCATATGGATCTGCTTTCATCAATTGGATTCCAATCAAGCCCTTGTATATGCTGGCATAAACCGGGCCATCAACCAATCCACCTGTGGTTGTTTTCTTTAGAATGTAAGTCAGTGAAGAATGTGGAGTTTCAGGATAATCTCCATCAGCCGGAAGACCGCAGATCATTGAGGTACCCCATGGATTACATCCAAACAGCCAGTCAGTCAATGCGGCTTCCATTTCTTCATAACCGGTGTCGCCGGTAATTTTACGATAGAGCCTGGCCTGAGTGACCGCCGCAACTACCAGGTTATTCGAGCACCAGATAAACGGTACACCAATCCGGAAAGGATCATTTCCCGCATACTTTTTCAACTGCTCCAGACCCTGTTTCATCAGCGCTGAAAACTGAGCAGAAACCAATGGCTCAGAAGATCTGGCCAGCAATGCATGACCCAGGTTTACAAAAGGGTAATACTGGTAATGACGTGCGCGATTCAATTCCATCCATGGAGTAACAGGCTCCAGCTCCCCCCAGTATCTGGCTTCTTTCTGAAAATCAATCTGATGGTCCAGCGGACTAAGCGTAGCGGCTGCCAATTCCATATCGTCAACGTAATTATCCTCTTCGTAGAAATAGGGTGAAACCATGCAGGCAGTCTGGCAATTACCCAGGTCTGATTTGGCAAAATCCCAGGCATCTAATGATTTTGATAGCAATCGTTCTGCAAACTGTGGATCAATGCTTTTGAACACTGACGCTCCCAGTGCAAACGAGGAGGAGAATTTTGCAGCTGTCGATGAAACCCCGGTAGTGCGGTTCTTATATTTGCCCAATCCCTGTGGTTTGCCGGTCACAAAATAAACCGGCCGGTATTTGCCGAGTCCGTATCCCCCAAGCGTATCAGCAGTCGGCAGACGAAAGCCCATATGATCACGATCGTCGGCAACCTGGTTATACATTTCATTCTTAGCCGGATTCATTTTCAACAGCCATTCTAGTCCCCATCTTGCTTCATCAAGAATATCAGGAATACCATTGGCACCGGGATTTCCAGAGGCATTAAACTGATCACCGTAAACTGAAGGATTTTGCTGATACGCAAACAACAACTGGTAAACTGCATTGGCCGAAGTAGTGGTATACTGCAGATAATCCGAAGCATCGTGCCAGCCTCCAACCACGTTAATCCGCTGGCCTGTCCGTGTGGGATGATCCACAATAATGCCGTCATGCGTATGACAGGAGTCGTTCAAGTATGGATTAAAACCGCAACGTTGCTGACGCATATAGTTTAAAATGAAATCAGCGGTGCCTTTATAAACGTCAGGCGAAATCCTGAAGGAAGGAGAAACCACCTTGCCTGCTTTCAAACAATATCCTCCTTTGCCCTGAAAGGAAGAAAAATTCATCCGGTAAGCGCTTTGCTGTCCCCAAACAGTTGGATCGGCCGATTCGGGTTTACCTTTAAAAACCACTTTCCCGGAAATAGCTTCAATTAATTGGAACGAAGTGATAACTGCTTTTTGATCTGAAAAAAATACGGCAACTTTTACCGAACGGGGCAAATACCCCAGTTGATTGATCCGTATCACCTCCAATGCCCTGACCGGAACGGTAATTAGGCAACTTATAAGAAGCAGGTAGAACAGTTTCATGATCTTATAGGTTTTATCAGGTTCGGCTCTGCAAATTAGCACGTAAAATATGTACTCTTAAAAGTATAAATAGTATTGATAAAACCACTAAGAGGGAGGATTTAATTGGAATTAAAAAAATGAAAACTGCCCCAATTATCCCTGAGGCTTTTTTAGTTTTCTGATATCCTCTTCTATCTCCCGGAGACTTTGCTCTTTTTCAATTTCCTTTTGAGCATTTTTGTATTTTTCATACTCCTCACCCGATTTTGCCAGTGCGCTCTGATGGCTTATTTTTCCTGCATGAGTGAGCAACTCCCTGCCGTTCATTTGCAAAATGGCATCCAGTCTTTGTATCCAATCGGCCATGTACATCGGTGTCCGTTGCTGCGCCATGGTTTCGGCAAATGCCAGGTATTGCTCAACCAGTAACCCCAGCAGTTTGATTTCATCCTCGTTCAGGTAATTCTTTGCAATATTAACATCTGTTCTCCTGATTTCCAGGCTGTTCTTTTTATCCAGCGATTGCATACCCATCAATGGTAAACGTGCATCTACCCTTCTGTAAATCAGTTCGGCAGCTGTTTGCTGACTGATGGCCCAAAGCAGTTTATTTTGCACTATCTTGAAAAACTCAATGCTTCGTGCGTCTTGGGGGTTATAATCAATACTGGTCGTGTAAATGTCTTTTATTTTCTGATAGAAGAACCGTTCCGAAAGACGTATTTCACGGATACGTTCCTGCAGTTCGTTAAAATAATTCATGGACTGACCCGTCTTAAAACGGTCATCATTCAATGCAAATCCTTTGACAATGTATTCTCTCAGCCTTTGCGTAGCCCACATACGGAATTGTGTTCCCTGTATTGATTTGACCCGGTAACCCACCGAAATGATCACATCCAAATTGTAATATTTTGTAGTTGTTTCCTGTGTTTTCCCTTCAATTGCGCCATGTTGAGTGGTATGTCGGAAATTCCGACAGACCACATTTTCGTCTAGTTCGCCCTCATTAAAAACATTCTGAATGTGTTCTGTAATGGTTGTTCTTCCTTTGCCAAACAGTGTAGCCATTTGCGCTTGTGTCAGCCAAACGGTTTCTTCCTCCAGGCGAACATCTATTTTGATTTTCCCATCAGGGTTTTGGTAGATGAGTATTTCGCTTTTGTTCATGCTTTCTACTTTTTAAGGTAAATCATTTATTAGTCGATCCTCTTAACTGTGGATCTGTGATCCGACCTCATTCTTACATTGATATAACCTGATGATATTTTTATTCGGATTACTATAACAGTAAAGGTAGTAAATTATGATGTGATGTGAGTATGTGAGAATTACAATTCTCTTATAAAATCAGAGTATACAAATCTGCTCAAACAGCTTTAATTGATATTTCAGGATAAATTCATTACCTGTTCAATTTATTTATATTTACATCATCAAACGGGAATTGATTTTCCATAAACCAAAGCGATTAATGATACTCATTGCCGACAGCGGATCAACCAAAACAGCCTGGAAACTGATCTCTCCTTCAGGTGAAGTTAAAGATATAAAGACCGCAGGAATCAATCCCTTCTTTCGCAACGAAGAAGACATTTTTCAGGAATTACAGCAATTTCTGTTACCAGAAACCGGCAAGGATATCAGCGAAATTTATTTTTATGGGGCAGGTATTATCAATGCCGAAAAAGGCGACATCATTCGCAGAGCACTGGTTAAAGTATATGCTGGTGCTGTTATCGAAACCTACAGCGATGTATTGGGATCGGCACGGGCCTTGTTTGGCAACCAATCCGGCATTGCCTGCATACTGGGTACCGGTTCGAATGTATGCCTCTATGACGGCGAAAACATTACCGGAGGTGTTTCGCCACTGGGCTTTATTCTGGGTGACGAAGGCAGCGGTGCAGTGATTGGCCGTAAACTGTTGGGAGATTATTTCAAGGAAATAATGCCGTTCTATCTGCGCGAGGAATTTACCCTTCGCTATAATCTAACGCGAGAAGAAGTCTTAAACCGGGTTTACGGGGGCGAAAAACCCAATCAGTTTCTGGCTCAGTTTACCCCCTTTTTATCTGAACATATCGGTTCGGAATATTGCATGGAATTCCTGAGGCGAAATTTTATTGAATTCTTTGAACGTAACGTATGCAAACTACCAGAATCCGAAAACTATCCGATCGGATTTATCGGTTCGGTAGCCTGGTATTTCAGCTCTGTACTGATCCCGGTTGCCCATTCTTATGGATTTGAGCAACCGATTATAATTAAAGACCCAATCGATGGACTGGTAAAATACTATACACAAAACAAAATCAGTAAGTAATTATACAAGATATACCTATCGAATGACAACAGAAAGTATAACCGAATCGGATTCATTGTATAATGATCTTGAAAAGAAATCGGTAAAAGAGCTTTTATTCAGCATTCACGAAGAAGACAAAAAAGTATTGCCTGCTGTTCAAGCTGTCCTTCCACAGATTGAAAAACTGGTGGAGCAAATTTATACGCGAATGAAAAAAGGCGGTCGCTTGTTTTACCTTGGAGCTGGAACCAGTGGTCGTCTGGGCATTCTCGATGCTTCAGAGATTCCACCAACGTTTGGAGTCGGGTTCGATTTGGTCATTGGACTGATTGCCGGAGGCGATCGTGCCATCCGTAAAGCCGTGGAAATGGCTGAAGACGATGAATTACAAGGCTGGAAAGACCTTGAAAAATACAATCCCAACAAATTGGATACGATCATTGGAATAGCTGCTTCGGGAAGAACCCCCTATGTGATCGGAGCAGTAAAGAAGGCTCGCGAAGAGGGAATCCTGACCGGCTGTATTGTCAACAACCGGGATAGCGCCCTGGCTCAAAATGTGGATATTGCCATTGAAGCCATTGTAGGACCAGAATTCTTAACAGGAAGCACTCGAATGAAATCAGGTACTTCGCAGAAACTAATCCTGAACATGATCACTACCACACTGATGATTAAACTGGGTCGTGTAAAAGGCAATAAGATGGTCAATATGCAGCTCACCAATCAAAAACTGATCAATCGCGGAGTCCGTATGATCATTTCCGAATTGGGCTATGATGAGGTAAAGGCCAAACGGTTGTTGCTACTGCATGGCTCGGTGAATGCGGTATTGATGGCCGAAAAAGAAGAAAATCAATAACATTTAAAGTAAACCTATCTGGAAAGTTTAAGAGATCACTGCGACTGACTACTGAAAACTTCAATTTCCCCTTTCCTTTTTCTTTTTTTCTGAAATCAATGCGTTGGATTCGCCTTTCAAAAAGGCTTTAATCGAGCTTGTACTTGTGTGCATATTGTGTGCTTATGCTGTGCTTCATGTGTGTTGAAATTGACCCCAGAACACACATGAAGCACAGCATAAGCACACAATATGCACACAAGTACAAGCTTTGGTAAAGTTCTGTCATTATCGGATCCAAGACGTTTATTAGGCCTGTTTCTCTTTTAAAACAGGAAAATCAGCGATAAGACTACCATCTCAACTTGAGGGTTCCGAAATCTGAAGGAGAAAGAATGGAATACAAAAAAAGCCTCAATAAATTGAAGCTTTTCGCGGTGCGGATCCCGAGACCTCGGGAAACCCGCAACCCTCAGAATGACAGTCTTTTGAAATTCAGTAGTCTAATTGACGAATTTCATTTGAACCACTTGATATTAATCTTTCATAAAAAGAATGATTGCGTTGTTTCTTCAAAAATAACTCTCGTCGATTGGCTTCCTGCTTTGTCCCAAAAGTCTCAATATAAATAATTTTCCATGGAATTTTCTTTGAGGTGTATTTTGATTGCCCTTGGTTGTGATATTCCAACCTCTTTCTCATATCAGACGAATGTCCAATATAATAGCTATTATCAATTTCACTCTGGAGAATATAGGTGTAAAACATGAGCACATGATTTACCTAAAGATACAAAAAAAGGTCACTTCTTTCAAAGTAACCTTTTTGCGGTGCGGACGGGACTCGAACCCGCGACCCTCGGCGTGACAGGCCGATATTCTAACCGACTGAACTACCGCACCATTTTTCAGTATTTTCAACATTGATGCTTATTAAACCCGTACCCGCGACCCTCGGCGTGACAGGCCGATATTCTAATCCCGAGTACTCGGGAAACTACCGCACCATTTTTCAGTATTTTCAACATTGATGCTTATTAAACCCGTACCCGCGACCCGCGGCGTGACAGGCCGATATTCTAATCCCGAGTACTCGGGAAACTACCGCACCAATTTTCAGTATTTTAAACCAGTAATATAAATTTTGAGAGGGCGGTGCGGACGGGACTCGAACCCGCGACCCTCGGCGTGACAGGCCGATATTCTAACCGACTGAACTACCGCACCAGAGTATTATTATTTGAACCTGATTCTCATCAAATCAAGTCCGTTTAATCAAAATTTACAATACTTTTTAAAGAACAAACCTCTTGAAATCCGTTTCTGAAAAGGCTTTGCAAATATAGCCTTTCTTTTTATCCCCGCAATAGGACAAATTAAAAAATTCAGCTTATTTCAAAGGATAATAATTTTCGATAAGATACTATATATAAGCCTATTACAATGGTTCTTCAGAAAATACAAAGTTTAGTTTATTCAACTTCGTCTCACCACTCCACCGGTAGGCCATCAGTTTGCCGGTCCTTGTAACACAGGAATCAACACAACAAAGATTATTGGTCAATATTCCGCAGCATTGCTTTAAACAGTAATGGCCGAAGAAAACGATTGGATTATTTTCAGGATAAGGAATCCTTTTCTCAATAAGTTCTTTTGGTATTGTATAGGCAGGCAGCTCAAACCTGCTTTCGAGTGAATAGTCCTTAAAAGTTTTACCTTCAGCATCTTCCCACCATTTGATGCGAAACGAGCGATGAGGTCTTCCTTCTTCATCAAAAACCAACAGATCTTTTGGCATCTGAAAATCTATTCCTTTACAGGTTTCCCAGAAACTTCTGGAGAATTTGGTGTCATTTAGGGCAATTTCTCGCAAGACTGTTTTGGAAAGTTTTGTTTCTGTAATTGTTTCCCGAAGCAATTTGATGTTATCATTATCCCAGCAAGCATGAACAATACGGATCTTGCCAAAATCGAGAAACATGGGTAAAGACCTCATCCATCTTAAATGGCCTTTAAACTCATCTTTATAAAGGACAAATTCTTCCAGGGTTTGATTGATC
>TBL_comb47_HYPODRAFT_10005861_pt1 | contig 13505 bp, 2 predicted proteins | sample TroBogypolimnion_40_FD_10682 | JGI IMG/M metagenome (IMG submission 10682)
AACCCAAACAGCACACCAAAACCTACAACTAGTAACTCAGCACCTGATAGCGGTGTTTCAGCATCGATGGCAGTTGGCGGCTTCGGTGGTGATGGTGGTATTGGTAATACAGTGTTGGTTAACAGCAGCAGCATTATTAATACTTCGGGCGCGCACTCCAACGGCATAACAGCGCAATCGATTGGTGGTGGAGGTGGTAACGGCGGTTCAAGCACGTCAGGTGCTGATGGTGGTAAATACTCAGTAGCGTTATCAGTAGGTGGATTTGGTGGTAGCGGGGGCACTTCTAATTTAGTTACCGTTACTAATTCCGGTTCTATTCTGACGGCAGGGGACTATGCCCTTGGTATATATGCACAATCAATTGGCGGCGGCGGCGGTAGTGGAGGTTCAAGTTCAGCAAGTACAACAGCTAGTGCTGGTGGTGCGGCTGCAGTCAGCTTAAGTGTTGGTGGTTGGGGTGGTACAGGCGGCATCTCTGGCACGGGCTCCGCTGGCTCAATGACAGTAATTAATGTTACTAACAGCGGTACCATTCTGACAGAAGGAATTAACTCAACCGGTATATATGCTCAGTCTATTGGTGGTGGTGGTGGTAATGGTGGGTCAAGCACTACTTCTTCGACAGTAGCAGCCGCACCTGCATCATCGGGAAGCAGTTCTGCGGGAACGGGCGGTACAAACACACCAACAACGTCTGGTACAGGCTCTAATTCCTCGGTTGCTGGTAATACTGCATCAGGGCAGAATAGCAGTCAGGCTGGCTCAGGCAATGGTGGCGTTGCAGTTGGTCTAACGATTGGCGGTTATGGCGGTAGTGGTGGAGACGCTAATAACGTAGTTGTGACAAACACTGGCACGATTGAAACGGGTTATGCATCAACATCACAACTCTCCCAACAACGTCTCAGTCTTGGATTATCCGATAACTCAGCTGCAATTTTTGCACAGTCTGTAGGTGGCGGTGGCGGTAATGGTGGTTCAGGTACAAGCAATGCAGATGGTAGCAAAGCCAGTGTTTCACTGGCTTTGGGTGGTGGTGGTGGCGCCGCTGGTAATGCCGGCACTGTTGCTGTGAGTAATACAGGCACATTACTAACTTATGGCAATAACTCCTCAGCTATTTTTGCGCAATCGGTTGGTGGTGGAGGTGGCAATGGTGGCTCTGCAAGTAGTACGACAGGTGCTGGCGGAAGCAATGCTGTTGCCTTTGGCCTAGGTGGGTCTGGCGGAAATGGAGGCACTGGAAATACTGTCACCGTAAATACTAGCCAAGCTGGCTCTCTCATTACGACTTATGGAACGCAGTCACATGGTATTTTTGCGCAGTCAGTTGGCGGTGGCGGTGGTAATGGTGGCGCCGTAAATGTTTCTGCTACTGCGACGACGAGCTCCACTTCTGACAGTAGTAATGGCACTACGAACTCAAGTACAACTGGTACGGGTACGACATCATCCAATGCAAACAGTGGTGTATCAGTAGCAGCTGGTCTTGGTGGTAGCGGTGGGTCTGGCGGTGACGCCGGTGAAGTCTCGGTGACGAATGCTTCGCAGATTACTACTTCAGGTATTGGAAGCTACGGTATTTTTGCTCAATCTGTAGGCGGCGGCGGCGGAAACTCTGGTTCATCAACTGTTCAATCCAATGGTGGTGCATATAGCGCAAACTTTGCTTTAGGTATGAGCGGCAGTGGTGGTGGTTCTGGAAATGAAGCAATAGTCAGCTCAACCAATAACGTGACAACCGCTGGAGATAATGCGATTGGTATTTTTGCGCAATCAGTTGGCGGTGGCGGTGGTAATGCTAGCTCCTCAAGCTCAACAAGTAGCACCAATCAAGGAACTGCTTCAGTCTCCATGGCTCTTGGCGGCTCGGGCGGCTCTGCAGGCTCTGGTGGCTTAGTTCAAGTAATAACCAATGGTAGTGTGACTACTGGTGGTAATAATGCGGCAGCAATCTTTGCCCAATCAGTCGGCGGCGGCGGCGGTAACGGCGGCTCCACTCAATCAAGTTCTACCGGTGGGGACAATGCAGTTTCTTTGGGTCTTGGTGGTAGCGGCGGCGGCGCAGGAAGTGGAGGTAGCGTAAACGTTAATTCTATTTCTAACCTCGTTACCTATGGTGCTAACTCTCAAGCTATTTTTGCCCAATCAGTCGGCGGCGGCGGCGGTAATGGTGGGTCATCAAACGGCAGTTCTGCAAATGGCGGCTCATCTAATATCACCCTAACCATGGGTGGATCAGGTACTGGCGGTGGATCTGGAGGAGTAGTAACTGTTGATACTTCTGTAGCTGGGTATAACCAGGTAACAAATTCAAGTGTCGGCACAACTTATACGCAGATTCAAACAGGTGGTGCTTTTGCTCAAGGTATTTTTGCGCAATCAATCGGCGGCGGTGGTGGTAATGGTGCCTCTAGTACAAGTTCGGTAAATGCCTCATCGAGTGGAAGTAGCAGCAATCAGACAAATCTTGCGCTTTCGCTGGGTGGTAGTGCAGGAACTGGTGGCGCGGGTGGCGAAGTGACTGTTAATAACGCCATGAGTATTTTTACCTCTGGGGTTGGCGCACAAGGCATCTTTGCACAGTCAGTTGGCGGCGGCGGCGGTAACGGTGGTGCAGGCAATAGCAGCGCCTCTGGTAATTCAACCAGCTATACATTGGGTCTTGGTGCTGCTGGAGGTAGCGGAGGAAATGGTGGTGTAGTTGGCGTGACCACTACAAATAGCATTACAACTTGGGGTAATAACGCAAATGCCATCCTAGCTCAATCAGTAGGTGGTGGTGGTGGTAATGGCGGCTCTAGTAGCACTAATCTTTTCGGCGCTTCTTCACAGCAGGTTAGTCAATTACTAGGTGGCTCTGGTGGTACTGGGGGGTCTGGTGTTGGTGTAACCGTCAACGCTACCGGCACAAGTACAGTTTTGCAAACTGTAGGCCAAAATGCGATTGGCATCATGGCGCAATCGATCGGTGGTGGTGGCGGTAACGCCTCAAGCATTGTTAATGGACCTTCCGTTAGTGGGAGTAATACTTCAACATTTACTTTGGGTGGTAACGGGATTACTTCTGGGGTTGGCGCAGGTGGAGCTGGAGGTGGGGGTGGTGCGATCACGCTGAATAATGCAGCAATGGTTGTGACGACTGGCGACAACTCCGTAGGTATCTTTGGTCAATCTATTGGTGGCGGTGGTGGTATTAGTGCGTTAGCACAAAATTTGACAACACCAAGCACTCTCACAGCGCAGTTTAATCTCGGGGGCGGTAACTCAAGCAGTTCCTCAGCTACTGGAGTAAATGGTATCGGAGGTGCTGTGACCATTGCTAATACAGGCTCTGTCATAACTCAGGGTGCAAATGCAATTGGTATCTTTGGTCAATCCATTGGTGGTGGAGGTGGTTATGTTGCAGCCACCTTATCTGGTGGTTCGATCAATCTCAACCAAAGTGTTTTGGGTGGCAATCTCGGAAGCTCAGGCAATGGTGGTGCTGTCAACATCACACAAAGTGGTAGTGTTACAACAGTAGGAAATGGTTCGGTTGGTATCGTTGCCCAGTCAGTGGGTGGTGGTGGTGGATATGTATCGATTGTTAGTAAAGACGCTAACGGTACTTTAAATAATTCGAGTAATCTCACATTTGGGCCTTCACTTAACAGCTCTAATAGCGGTAACGGCGGAGCAGTTGCAGTAACCAATAACTCTACGATTTCCACTTCAGGTGCTAATGCAGTAGGTATCTTGGCACAATCGGTGGGCGGCGGCGGCGGTGCCTTTGTTACCTCTGGTCTAGGGACAATCACCCCAACCTATAACGCTGGTACGGGTTATGGTGGAAACGTTACCGTTAATGTCAACGCTCCAATTTATACAACTGGAGCTGGTGCATATGGTGTCGTTGCTGAATCAGTTGGCGGCGGCGGTGGTCTTTCCATCAGCGGCACCACTGTCACAGATGGTGGTGGTGCAGGTACTGGAACAGCCGGTACTGTTGCTGTTAACGTCAATTCTAATATCGTTGTTTCAGGACAAGGGGCGATTGGTGTTTACGCCCATACTGTTAGCGGTACAGCTGATCCATTTATCACGATCGCTAAAGGTAGTGTTGTGTCTGCAACTGGTGGTGCAGCAGCCGTCGTTCTTGACGGTGCGAATAACCAGCTGGTGAATAACGGAAGCATCCTTGTGAATAATTTGGTGACGGATAAGGCTGTGGATATCCGTAGCCCAGGTATTAATGACATCCAAAATAACGGCACGATGATTGGCAGAATTAATAATGCTGCAAACGCGAGCGTGAGCTTTACAAACAATGAAGGCGCACTATTTGCTTCAGCAGGTGGCTTAGGTTTCTTGGGAACTGGAACTTTTACTAACAGAGGTTATTTCATTAGTCAATTAGCTGGGGAAAATACAGTTTCTAGCAACAGCTTCGCTGGCACATTTACCCAAACTAGTACTGGTATTTTAGGTCTCAAACTAGATCAAAACGCCAACCTCTCTGATCTGATAAGTCTTGAGGGGTCTGGCACATTAAATCTAGCAGGGAAAATTCACACTACATTTCTCAATCCCGGATTAATTGCACCTGGTACGGTTGTAAAAGAGGTTCTCCGAACCAATAGCGTTGGCTCCACGCTGGCGATAGATCCTTCATTTACCATCGATAGCACAGCGATCATGAATATGAGGCTTATCAACTCAGCTAATAATGTGCAGTTAGTTTCAACTGCCAACTTCGCTCCTGCCGGTTTATCGCCTTATGCTTCACAAGTCGGCACTGCGATTGGCTCTAATCAAACTGCAGGAAGTAATGCTTTTTTCCAGGCTGCAACAGCCCAGTTAATTAATGTACCAACTGTGGGCGCGTTGGATCAAGCTTATAACAACTTAGCAGGCGCTGCAATTCAAGCCATGCCACAAGCAAATTATCAAGCGGTAACTCGTGCTGTTGGAACTGTTTCAGATCGCATGAACTCTTGGCGTGTTGGTGATAGCTTTATTTCCTCGACTAAAAATCCTAGAGCACTCATGACTGGTATTTCCTCGATGAATGTGCCTTCTGCTCCGACTGCCCCGCAGGTTGCTAATGGCACCTTATCGGCCGATGCTGGGCAAATGCCAATCACATCATTGGCAAAATCGAAAGATGCTAGAACTTGGATTACTCCTTTTGGCGGCGCAAGCAATAGTAATAATCTGGCTGACCAAATCTATGGTGGTTCTATAGGGGTAGAGTCTGAGTCTGATGATCGCAAGTTCATTGGCGGTGCAGCCATGACGATTTCCCAATCGAACTACACCTATAGTAGTACAACCACACCAGCAACACCAGGGGCAGCAACTAACTATGGGGCACAGTTCTACTTTGGGGCACTTCATGAGTCTGCTTATTTATCTGCGGTTGGGTACCTGGGTGGTAGTAACGGTAACTTCACCCGTCAGCTGCAAACCTTAGGTTTCAATACCTCAACTGGTGTGAACGTCCATAGCAATATTATGGGTGCGCGTGTTGAAGCAGGTTACAACTTATTACCTAATCCTGAGGGAAAACGTACTTTGCAAGTGACCCCATTCGTTGCTATTGCCCCAACTCAGATTCGTCAAAACGGCGCTAACGAATACTTCAATGGATTGGGTTCTGGCTTTTACTATGGCTCGAACATCAATACTGCAGTACCTATCTACTTGGGTACAGAAGTCAGCGGTGATTTGGAGATGGGTAATAACGAGGTGATGCGTCCATTCTTAAGAGTATCTTGGATGCATGATTTGATGAGCCCTAATACGATGGCTGCTGCTTACAACCCAGGTTATGGCCCCACCTTATATTCCAATGGCACACCATCGATGGGTAATATGGTCATTCTCAAAGGTGGTGCGAAATACAACTGGGGCACCAAAGTCAGTGCGTACGCCACGATCGATCTTGAGCAAGGCAATGCGGCTTACAGTTATCGCGGTATTGGTGGCTCAATTGGTGCAATTTATAGTTGGTAATAAACCGGGTAATGATTTCCTTCAGCAGAAATGATTGCCTTTTTTTAATATTCCTAGGTAAGTTAAATGAATTTAAGAGCGCTAAAACAAACGATCGTAGCAATGACATTAACCACTGCAGTAGCTGGGGCTCATGCTCAATCTGGTCCAGTCTTGATGACGATTAATGGGGGCAAGATATATACCAGTCAGGTCAATGAAATGGTGGGTATGGCAGTAGCCAATGGCGCTAAAGATACTCCAGAGCTGCGTCAATCAATGCTCAATGATCTAGCTGTTCGCGAGGTGATTACCCAAGATATTAAAAAGACCGGCTTATTAAATAAAGATAACAATGCCCTAAAGCTGAAATTAGCCCAACAAAATGCCATGCTTGAACTTTGGTACGGCGAATATTTTAAAACTCACCCAGTGACTGAGGCTGATGTGAAAACGGAATATGAGCGTCAATTATCATCAAGTAAAGAGCCGCAAAATTCAAAACAATATGAAGTTGCGCAAATTATGGTGGCTAGTGAGGCTGAAGCCAATGAGATCATCAAGCAAATTAAAGGCGGTGCTAAGTTTGAGACCTTAGCCAAAGAAAAATCACTTGAGAAAGTCTCAGGGGCTCAAGGTGGAATAGTGGGTTGGGTGTTTCCATCTCAACTAACACCCCCAATTAATGACATTATTATTAACTTGGGCAAGGGAAATATCTCCCAATCTCCGATTAAAACTAACAACGGCTGGCATGTGATTAAGCTAGACGATGTACGTCCATTTGTGATGCCGCCATTTGATCAGGTAAAGAATAATATCGCTCAAGAGCTGGTACAGCAGCGTCGGCAGCAAGCAATTAATGCGCTACTTAAAGATGCTAAGGTGGTTAAGGGTAGTTGAATAACGGCGCGGTATTAATATTAAATACACAGCATCCAATAATGCATAAAAAAATTCAATTTAGATATCAGTTCGCTGTTGTGATGGCGAAAGCATTGCTTTTAAGCAGTCCTTATTTGGTCTGGGAGAGCGTTTATGCGCAAAGCCTCCCAACTGCTCCGATGCCAGATGCAGGACAGATACTGGATACCATCAAACAAACACCTACGCCCGACTTTAGCTCTGATACTCAGCCTCAAATTAATGTGATCGCACCTACGCGTCCAGCAATGACGGCTCCAGTAGGTGCTAGTTTTATGGTTAATGGTTTTAAGATCCTAGGCAACACAGTTTTGCCAGAAGCTGACCTGCAATCTAAATTAAGTGTGCTGATCGGTAAGAAGCTTAATTTGCAGCAATTACGTGAAGCGGCTGATCAAATTAGCGATTATTACCGTGCTAAGGGTTATTTAATTGCAAGGGCTTATGTTCCCGCACAGCAAATTAGTAATGGAATTGTTGAGATCCAAATTATTGAAGGACGCCGTGATAAGGTAAATCTTGAGACCGTCGGAACCGCCATCGTTAGACCAAGCGTACAAGTCGATTTTATTAATAAATCGATTCCACAAAATGCGGTTATTTCTGATGCGCAATTAGAGCGAGCACTTTTATTATTAAGTGATACCCCAGGTGTAAGCGATGTGAAAAGTTCACTAGAGCCTGGCGCTACTGCAGGCACATCTGACCTTAATTTGACTACTACTTCTGGACCTCGATATTTTGGGTCAATTGACGCCGATAACTTTGGTAATCGTTACGCAGGATCTGATCGCGTCGGTATCACGGCTGGCATTAATAGCATGACCGGCTACGGTGATCAATTAACCTTTCGGGGGCAAACTACCGGAACCAATGGAATGCAACAGGGTAGTCAAACGAATTATGGCCGCGTTGCCTATCAACTGCCTATTGGTAGCGATGGTTTTAAATTGGGGGTAGCTTATTCAGCCATGCGTTATCAGTTGGGGTTGAATTATCAAAACACCGCAACTAATGGCACAGCTAATACTGCAAGTGTATTCGGGTCATATCCATTTGTTCGCAGCCGCAATTTCAATTTGTATGGGCAGATTGAATATGACAATTTGAGTATGACTAATAACTCTATGGGCTTCCAAATCAGCAACAAGATAGTAAACAATACTTCTGCTGGCGTGTCTGGAAATTCGCGGGATGATTATTTAGGTGGTGGCCTAAACACTTTTGGGGCAGCCGCAACAACAGGAAATTTAGGGTTACAAAATACTAACGGCTATAGCAGTTTAGATAGCACTACCGCCCAAACTGCAGGAAGTTTTCAGCGCTATAACTTTAACTTTAGCCGTTTACAGGCAATAACAAATTCAATGCATTTAGTTCTGAATGCCACGGCCCAGATGGCTAGTAAAAACTTAGATTCTTCACAACAATTTTATTTGGGAGGACCAACTGGTGTGCGAGCTTATCCAGTAGGGCAGGGAGTGGGATCGCAGGGTGCTGTAATGCAACTCGAGTTACATCAACAAGTAGTTGATCAAAGCCCTGTTGGTGTTATTTCTGCCTATGCTTTTTATGATCTTGGCGGGGTCCAGTTATTTAAAAATACTTGGAACAATTGGAACCAACCAAATCCGCCTACTGGCCAGTCTTTAAGTCAGAACGCCAGCTTACAAGGGGCTGGATTGGGATTGAAAGCCACAATTAGTGACCGTTCGTATTTAAATTTAACTTGGGCGCACACGATTGGAACTAGCCAATCAGTAACAGTTTATGGAATGAATGCGAATGGTATGAATCTATCGAATACATTCTGGTTCCAAGGTGTCTTGCAGTTTTAAAGCATCTAATAATTAATACTTTTTAATAAAAGCTAAATCATCTATGACCTTCAATCATTTCGCTAATGCAAGGAACTTGAATCGAACTTTTCGAAGACAGGCTATAGGCAAGAAGATTGTTGTTCTTTTGGGTAACTTTTTAATATTGATAAGTCTGCCAGCTTTCGGAATTGACCCAAACGCCTTGCCACAAAATGGTTCTATAGCTGCAGGCACTGGTTTGATAAGTAGCACTGGAAATCAGATGCGCGTTACTCAGAATAGCCAAAATATGATTGTAAATTGGCAGTCATTTAATATTGGAAAAGATGCCGGCGTTAATTTTGTTCAGCCCAATAGCCAGAGCTCTGTATTAAATCGTGTCATAAGCGCTGACCCATCCTACATTATGGGCAACTTGACTTCTAATGGCCGAGTCTTCTTGATAAACCCTAGCGGTGTACTTTTTGGCAATGGCGCGCAAGTAAATGTGGGAAGTTTAGTAGCTTCTACTTTAGATATTGACAATAGCAATTTCATGTCTGGCAAATACATTTTTGAAAAAAACAGTAGTGCTAGTTCTGTAGTTAATCAAGGAAATATTAAAGCCGTTGATAGTGGCTTTGTAGCACTACTTGCTCCTGAAGTGATTAACCAGGGGTTAATCTCAGCCCGCTTAGGAACGGTAGTGTTGGCTGCAGGTGACAAAGTAAGCTTGGATGTTAAAGGCGATGGCTTAGTAAGTTTTAACATTGATAAAGCAGCTTTAACGGCTCTAGCCGAAAATCGAGGATTAATTCAGGCAAATGGTGGTCAAGTTATATTAGGCGCACGCAGTGCTGGTGATTTGATGGCTACGGTTGTGAATAACGTCGGTGTCATTGAGGCTAACTCAGTCAGCGAGCGTAATGGGGTAATCATTCTAGATGGGGGCACTCAAGGAGTTGTTAAAAATGAAGGTTCTCTAATAGCTACCGGTACAGATGTCGGGCAAACCGGTGGATTGGTGAAGGTGTTGGGTGACAAGGTCGGCTCTATGGCTGGCTCTATTATCGATACATCTGGTTCGATAGGTGGCGGAGAGATTTTAGTTGGTGGAAATTATCAAGGCAAAGGTACTGAGTCGAATGCAACGGTTGCTTATGTAGAGACGGGTTCGTTACTTAAGGCAAATGCTATAGACAGTGGAAATGGTGGTAAGGTCGTTGTATGGGCAAACGACGCTACCCGTTTTTATGGTGCTATCGAGGCTAAGGGTGGAGCCAATGGCGGTAACGGTGGCTTTGTAGAAATTTCTGGCAAGAGTTATCTTGATTTTCGGGGTAGCGCTAATACGCTTGCCCCTCAGGGTAAAACCGGAACCCTGCTGCTCGACCCAGAAAATGTAACGATTAGTGCAATTTCTGGTCCCACAACCAACATTAATTCAACGGGGACACCATTTTCACCCACGGGTGACAATGCAGTTTTAACCGTTTCAAATTTAGTCTCTCAACTTGGCCTTTCTAATACGGTTGTCAATACCGGTTCATCAGGAAGCCAAGCGGGAACAATTACAGTTGAAGCGGTTTCTCCGATCACCTGGTCAAGCGGTAATTCGCTCACACTTGCCGCTGCCGGTTCGGTATCAATATTTTCGCCAATTACTTCAACAGGTGCGTCTGGTGTGAATGGCGGTGGATTTACAGTAACTGCTGGCAACACGGTGTTGATTAATTCTAGTATCACCACTACTGGCGGAACTGGTAATAACACCAGTGGCGGCAATATCTCGGTAAGTACGACTGCGGGTGGCATCACTATTGCTCCTGGAGTCGCCCTAAACTCATCTGGCAATAATGGCGGTGGTGGAAGCGTTCACAATGCGGGTAGTATTTCATTAGTCGCTGGACCAGGAGGAGCAATCACTACAGGAAGTGGAGGTGCTGCAATTTCTGCTTTGGGTTACGACGGTGGCAATAGTAATACGATTGGCCTAACAGCTGATTCAATGGTAATTAATGGTGCACTTTACGGAAATCGCATTAATTTCTCGACTAGCACATCAACCCAGGGTATCTCATTGGGCCCTGTTGGAGCAGGCTTGCTACTCAACAGTACAGTAGCTAATTATATTTATGCGCCAAATATTTATATCAGCACTGGCTCCGGTAATATCGTTCACACTGGAGATTTCACCCCTAGTGCTTCTTATGGCGGAGTATTTAGCGTTGTCACTGGATCTGGGACGCTAACAGATACAACTGGTGGTGCTTCAAATATGGGCCCCGGAGGTAATGCCTCTAATTACATCCTTTCTGCCGCCTCTATAGGTGCTGCAGGCAACCCCATTATGACAATTCACTCACCAATCCTGAATTTGACATCCGCTGGAAATATCTATGTTAATGGTGATGCTTCAACTGGGGTTACTAGCAGCTTATCAGTCAACTCAAGCTCAAGCGGAACAGGAGCTTTCAGCTTCTCGAATATAACCAATGCCGTACCAAGCATTACAACAGCCACTAATATTTACACGGTCTCCGGTACAAATACTGGTTCAATGATGAGCTTCTCATTTGCTGGGAATGCGCCCGTTAATGTGGGCACTGGATCTGCCGGACTCTCCTCAAATGGTGGCTCTCTCTCAGTAAGTTCATCAGGTACAGGATCTGATGTCGTTGTGTGGGCTGGTGGTGGGGGCGTTGTGACGTCAGGCTCAGGTTCTATTAGCCTTAATGCAGGTGCCAGTACAAGAATAAACAATAATCTTAATGCTGGTTCTGGTGGAATTAATGTAACGGGCGGTAGTGGCATCACCTACGCTGCAGGAACGATCCAGACTACTAACAATGGCAACATTACATTTAACTCTGCTACTACGCTAGATTCTCCTCTTACTACTAATTCAGGTTTCGGCAATACGAGCTTTATGTCTTCTATTGCGGGAGGTGCCAACGCACTGATTATCAATTCGGCAGGAATTACACTCTTCAATTCATCTGTTGTGGCAGGTTCAGTGACTACTGATACTGGTGGGTTAACACAGTTAAATGGGAGCGTTACTACAAGTGGTGCTCAAACATACAACGAAGCTGTACAAGTTCTTTCAGGCATCGCACTTACAGCCACCAATAGCCCTTTAAATTTTGCATCAACTGTAGATAGTCAAGCGGGCAGTAATAATGCTCTGACAGTATCTACGGGGTCGGGTTCTGTCGGTGTGGGCGGTGCGATTGGTGCTACGCAAGCTCTTAGTTCATTGTCAATCAATAACGCTGCAGGCTCTGGTGCCATCAGCTTGGTCAATATTGGCGGCTCAGCTGTGGGTGTAACAGGTGCAACATCAATAGGTAATGCTAGTACTTCCTCAGTCACTTTGAATGGTTCAACATACAACACAGGCGGTGCTCAGACTTATGCTGCATCTGCGGGTCAGAATATTAGTGCTGCTGCAGGAGCAACTACTACCTTTACCTCTAATAATGCTGCTATTGCTTTTAACAACGCTAACATCCAATTGGCTAATGGTGCAAACTTAGCAGTAAATAGTAATGGCGGCTCTATCAGCGCACTGAAGATCGACGGAAATTCATCTGAAGATGTGACTCTCAATGCAAGTGGCGGCACTATTGCTGTAGGGGCTATTGGTACACAAATTGCAAACGGTATCAACACTGTAGCGTTAACGGGTTCAGGCGGGGTAACTCTGAACGGTAATATCACCACTGATAACTCTGCTGGTAATAGTGTCGCCATTACTGGACCTGTTACATTGGGTACAGGCGTGGTCATCAATACTGCCAATGGCGTAGGAGGGGTATCTTTTTCCTCCACCATTGATGGTGCGCAAAACTTAGGAATCTTAGCCGGATCAGGAAATGTGACATTGGCTGGTAATGCGGGGGCAAGCACTGCACTCACTCAGTTAACCGCTAGTGGAGCAGATATTAATCTGCAAAGCGTGAAAACCTCAGGAATTCAAACCTATACGGCATCAGGAACAATTACTACAAACGGTTCCTATGTTAGCGCTGGATCTACCATTACCTATGCCGGAAATACCATTCTTAATGGCAATACAGCTATAGATACAACTAATGGTGGGGCAGCAGCAGCGGGTGCAGCTGTATCGTTTAGTGGAAGCTTGAATTCGGATGGAATAAGCGCGCCTGGCACACTGAGTGTTTCTGCAGGATCGGCTGGAGATATTACCTTCGGTGGTGTAGTGGGTGGCAATAATTCTTTGGGTGCTGTGACCCTAACCAGCGCACGCAATGTCACAGTACCTACTTTTAATTCATCAAGCTTGACCCAATTAAGCGGTACCGGTATCACTAATCTGAATGGTTTGTTAACTACCTCAGGGAATGTGGGTCTTACTGGCACCACCTTTAATGCTTACGGCGGAATTAATGCAGGGGGATCGATTACCTTTGTTAATAGTGGTTTGCTATCAACTACCAGTATTCTTACGACTGGGTTGGCGGGCTTTAATCAGTCCGGCTCTGGTTTAAACAGTATTGGCGGCAACATTACTACTGCAGGCGGAGGGATTGCTTTTGCTACAGGCGTTACTCTTACGACTGATGTAGTGTTATCTACAAGCACAGGCGGCTCTGGAAATGTCACTCTTAGTAGCACCGTTGATGGCGCTAAATCTTTAGTTGTCAACACAGGCGGTACCACTACCTTTGGTGGTGTTGTTGGTGGCGTCACTGCATTAACTTCCGTGACTACCGATGCTCCAGGAACTACTGCCCTTAACGGTACCGCAGTTACCACTACGGCCGCTCAGACGTATAA
>TBL_comb47_HYPODRAFT_10005862_pt1 | contig 13500 bp, 15 predicted proteins | sample TroBogypolimnion_40_FD_10682 | JGI IMG/M metagenome (IMG submission 10682)
AATATAATTGCTAAGATAGTAGTGAAGATTTTGGGTGCACTAGCTCGGCGGCTAGTTGATTTATGGTTTGTACTATCTACACTGGATAACTGCAATTGAACACGATTCATGTCTCTACTCTCCCTGTTTCACTATTGCGCACAAACGTAGCATGGCAATGCGCATAGTGTCAACATATTGTCGGCAATTTTGTTGGTAACAGCGCCGCATTAATTTTTAACAAACGCATATTCAGATCAACGTTATGCACCCGCAAATATTCGACTTGTTGGGTGGCTAGAAATGCGGAAATACTGGCAGTTTCGATGTCACGTTCGACAAAAGGCTTGTTTGTGAATTGGTTAAAAAAAGATTTGCGCGAGTGTCCAACTAAAAGGGGCACTCCTAATTGGTGAAATTGAGAAATATTTTTAATGAGGGCAAAAGATTGCTGGGCATTTTTACCAAAGCCAATGCCAACATCAAAAATCAGGCGCTCTTTATCAATTCCAAGTTTAATTAAATTTTCAAGCTGCTGCCTGCCCCATTGATAAACGATATGTACGGTATCTACATCTGGCGGCAGCACCACTGCCGGATTTGCTGGTATACCCAAATTATGCATAAAAATAATTTTGGCTTTACTTGCTTTAACAACTTCAAGCATTTTTGGATCAGTTAGACCCGTTACATCATTGAAAAAATCAATTTTGTACGCCAGCAGCTTTTCAGCTGTTTCGGGTTTGCGCGTATCAATGCTAAGTTTTGGCCTGAAGCTTTTATGCAGCCAAAGTGATTGCCAGGCATCTAAGATTGGCTGCAGACGTCGCCACTCTTCTTCGGGTGTTAGAGTAGTTGCACCAGCTGGTCTGGTTGATTCGGCGCCAATATCAATAATATCTGCTCCGGCATCAAATAAATTTTCTGCCTGCGCCAGTGCTGCTTCGAGATCAATAAATTTACCGCCATCTGAAAATGAGTCGGTTGTGATATTTAAAATTCCCATCATTACTGGAGTATCAATACGATGTGCAATTTGTTTGGTGTGTAATGGCGCCTCACCATCAAAGCGTGAGCCCAATTTTTTAATTAATTCTTTTGCGGTTTTGCCAGTTTCGCTTTTATTTGGCTCGCAATATTTCCAATCAGGTGCAACATCTGCGAGTGGCCATAATGCAAATGGGCGCTCAAGCAATCCTTTATGTGGGATGTTTATTTTGTCCGTGTGATAGCATTCTTCATGCCAAGCAAGAATATCAATATCAATAATTCGCGGTGACCAATGAATATGTTCTAATCTTCCCATTTTTTCTTCAATGGCTTTAATCTTTACAAGTAATTGTTCTGGGATCAGTTTGGTGGATATGCTAAGCGCCAAATTTAGATATGGATTATTCCAATTTTGTGGGGCGTTATCTGGTAGCAGTGCATCTGATTCATAAACCGGGGAAACTTGATGCAGCGTCAATTCATCGATAGCTCTAAGATGTGTCAGAGCACAGCGCAGATTAGTCAAACGATCACCAATGTTACAACCAATGCTTAAAATTATCATAGTGTTATCCATGGAAATTACAGCTGGAGTTGCATTTTAGCGTATTACCAAAACTAGGCCAACATTAATTTTTTAAATAATCGTGACGTTTAGTAAAAACCCCGGGTTTGTTAGTAGCGGTAAAGCATGTATTGTATTTATTATGAATAAATTCGAATCTTTTAAAATTAAATTTTTGTTGATTATTTTTGCTGGTTTGTTTTTTTTAACCGGATGTGGTTTAACTGCAAATCAAAAATACAATATCGAAGCAGCAAACATTAACGCCAAATTAGGGTTGGCTTACTTGCAGCAAAATAACATTGAGTTGGCTAAAAATAAATTATTAATAGCTTATGAACAAGCGCCTATAGATGCAAAAGTTAATGCAGCTCTCGGTTATTTTTTTAGTGTTACCGGCGAGCCAGTTCTTGCCGAAAAATATTATTTAAATGCAATAAAGCACGGCGTCGAAAAAGGCAGTGTTTGGCATAATTATGGTCTTTTTTTGTATCAGCAAAATCGTTATCGAGAAGCGTTAAAGTATTTTTTATTGGCAGCTAAAGATATTAACTATTTATTTGTTGCTAAAGCGTATGCTGATGCCAGCGGTGCTGCTTTGAAATTGGGGCAAAAGAATCTAGCGCAGCAATACCACAACGATGCTGTTATGCATGATCCGCATTTGTTTGATACAACGCATAAAAATCTATTTTAAAATCGCTTCAACTCTTTTAGAAACTCGCATACAATAGCGTTACTCTATGAGTGTCATATTTGCAGAAAATAACAAACAAGGTGTTATCTTAAAAAGAGGATTTTGATATGAACGATATTTTGGAATCTACAACAGTTTCAGAAACAGTTTCAGAGCTGACCCCTGGTCAAATTCTCAAAGCCGCAAGGGAAGCTAAGCAGATTAATATAGGTGAGATCGCACAAAGATTATTGTTGAGCAAAAGTACTATTGCTGCGATCGAAGAAGATGATTACAGTAGAATTCCAGCGCCGGTTTATGCTGAAGGTTATCTAAAAGCATATGCTCAATTTTTACAAATTCCAGTGGATACCGTGCTTGCTAGTTTTCGTCGTTTAAATATGTACTCTAAATCTGAGGCTACGACTGAGATAAAAGCGCAGACGCAAAATCAAGCCTGCAGATGTAGGTGCCAAGAACTCTCAAATTTATTAAAGGGGCAGTGTAGAGGCCATGTGATCTTAGGTGCTGTTGTGATTTTAATTTTAGCCGTATTAGTTATTTTTATTGGTAAACAATTTGTTGGTAAAAGCGCAGAAGTTATTCATGTGCTAAATAATTCGCCAAGTAATTTGACCAATGCCATCAGTAAAAATGATACAGATCAAGATAAGGTCGTTTCAGATAATCAAATGCCAATAATTACAGCTGCTACTAATGTAGAAAATGCAGTTGTGTTAAACTCAGGAGTAGAAGAAGCTTCCAAAAAGAAACATGGTGTTAAGAAAATAGATCAACCAAATGCGCAAGATCTTTTTTCAATGCTCGATGCGAATTCAACAGCGGGTAAATCTAGTGAAGATAGTGAATCAAACTTAATTTTAAATAAAAAGAAAGATGTGGTGGGGTGATAAAGTGGCAAAAAATATTCAAGCAATTCGTGGTATGAATGATATTTTGCCCGATGTGAGTCCTCGTTGGGCGGCGGTTGAGAGTCTGTTACGTCATATTGTTGATCAGTACGGTTACAAAGAGATTCGATTGCCATTATTAGAATCTACGGAATTGTTTAAACGTACAATTGGCGTGGCAACTGATGTTGTAGAAAAGGAAATGTATACTTTTTCTGATCGCAGTGGTGATAGTTTAACCCTAAGACCCGAAGGTACTGCCGGTTGTGTTCGTGCTGGTATTGAGCATGGTTTATTTTATAATCAAGTGCAGCGCTTATTTTATTTCGGTTCGATGTTTAGATATGAGCGTCCACAAAAAGGACGTTATCGTCAATTTTGCCAGTTTGGGGTTGAAGCTTATGGTTTGGCTGGCCCTGATATTGATGCCGAAATGATGTTTTTGGCTGCGCGCTTTTGGCAGGAATTAAAAATAGCAGATAAACTTGAACTACAAATTAATACTCTTGGTAATGTTGCAACTCGAGCTCGTTATCGTGAGCAGCTGGTCGAATATTTTAATAATAATTATGCAGCGTTAGATGAAGATAGCCAGAGGCGTTTGTTAGTTAACCCATTGCGTATTTTGGATAGCAAAAATATTGCATTGCAAGAGTTGATCAAAAATGCGCCAAAAATTATTGATTGCCTTGATCTTGAATCACAAACCCATTTTGATAGCTTGCGCAAAATTTTGGATAAGGCGCAGTTGCCATATGTGATTAATCCTTGTTTAGTTAGAGGTTTAGATTATTATTGCTTAACAGTATTTGAATGGGTAACACAAGAGTTAGGAGCTCAAGGGGCTGTTTGTGCTGGTGGACATTATGATGGATTAGTAGCGCAAATGGGTGGTAAAGCCACCCCAGCAATTGGTTTTGCGCTTGGCTTAGAACGCTTAATTGCATTAACGCTGAATAGTTTAACTTTGCTAGATTTACGCACTGTTTATTTAGTGTTGTTAGGCGATAAGGTAATTGCAGAGGGAATGTTACTTGCAGAAAAAATTCGTGCCAGTGGTGCGATACGTGTGATAGTTAATTGTGGTGGCGGTAATTTAGGTACGCAGTTGAAACGTGCTAATAAAAGTGCGGCGGAACTAGCTTTAATTTTGGGAGAGACGGAACTTGCCAGTAGAGAGGTGATTGTTAAAGATCTTCGTACTGACAAACCACAACAAACTGTTAAAATAGACGCAATTGAAGAGGATTTTTATGCCAACATCAGATAAAGAACAAATACAGATGGTCAAAGATTGGTGGAAGCAATATGGCACCACCATATTGGTTGCAGTTTTGGTTTTTGCGGTTATTAATTTTGGTTGGCGTCATTGGCAGCAATATAAACATCATCGGATAGATCGTAATTCGACCGATTATATGCAAATGTTAGTGGCATTCGATCAACAAAAAAAGGATGAAGCAAAATTGTATGCTAAACGCCTAATGCAAGATGACTCGAAGTCTGCGTATGCAAGTCTGGCTGCACTTATGCAAGCTAAAGTTGCCGTGCAAGCCGGTGATTTGAAGTTGGCTCAAGAACAGTTACAGTTTGTTATAAAAAAATCATCTGATAATACTCTGTGTCAACTTGCTCGTATTCGCTCTGCGCGTATATTTTTGGCTACCAAACAGCCACAAGAAGCTCTTAAGTTATTAGCTACAGTAAATGATGATGCATATAAAGCTGAAATTAACGAAATTTCTGGAGATGCTTTATTGGCGCTCGGTAAGGCCCTTGAAGCAAAACAAGCTTATCAAAAAGCAAAAGATGGGATAATTAAAGACGCTAAATCGCCATTGTTGCAACTTAAGATGCAACAGTTTTAGAAATGGGTTTTATGGGGAATGTATGAATTTAATTGGTCATATTGAAGAAAATTTTTATTGCAGTATTGAACTAAAAAAAATCGCCATGGAAGTTTTAGCTCCATCGATCCTAGCTGCTAGTAAAATGTTAGTACAATGTATCAAAGGTGATCATAAGGTTTTAAGTTGTGGTAATGGTGGTTCTGCCTGTGATGCCCAACATTTTACGGCCGAACTAGTTAACCGTTTTATAATTGAGCGTGATAATTTGCCTGCTATTTCTCTAACTGCTGATATGGCAGTTTTAACTGCAATTGCCAATGATTATGTGTATCAAGAGGTGTTTGCTAAGCAAGTTAAAGCTCTTGGTAGAGAAGGTGATGTATTGCTTGCGATTTCTACCAGTGGAAAATCCCAAAATGTTATACGTGCTATCCAGGAAGCGCGGGCTCGTAAAATGCGGATTATTGCTTTAACGGGTGGTGACAGTGGCTTAGTAGAAAAACTTTTAAGTGGTGCTGATATCAATATATGCGTGCCTTCTAGAGTGACACCGCGTATTCAAGAAGTTCATGTTTTGATAATTCATTGTTTATGTGATTTGCTTGATAGGCAATTATTTGGTAAAGCTTCGGAGTCGGATAAAATATGAAAAAAATTCTAACAATTTTTTTGATTGTTTTACTATTACCAGGGTGCTTGCCAGTTGTTTTGGTTGGGGGTGTCGCTGCTGCTGGTGGTGCAATTATTTACGATCACCGTAGTCCCAAAGGTATAGTTGAAGATCGTGATGTTACTTTCCAAACACAAAATAGGCTTAGTAGTGATAAGGAACTACATGCACAAGCTCACATATCAATTGCAACCTTTAATCATATTGCCTTATTAGTTGGACAGGCACCTGACAAGGAATTGCGCAACCGTGCTGAATCAATAGCAAAATCAAATTCAAATATTAAAATGCTTTACAATGAAGTTACCATTGAACAACCAATTTCAAATAGTGCGCGTGCTAACGATTCATGGATAACTACTAAAGTGAAAACCACGCTATTAACTTCTCCAAATTTAAACTCTGCCAGTTTAAAAATTATTACAGAAAATGGTGTCGTTTATTTAATGGGGTTGACAACACATACCCAGGCGCAGATTGCAACTGATAAAACACGTACCGTTGCTGGTGTACAGAAGATAGTAAAATTATTTGAGTATATTAATTAAGATTAAATATGGGGCACATGCAATTAACAACAATTCAAATGATTTCGGTATGGATTTTACCGATTTTATTTGCGGTAACAGTTCACGAAGTGGCGCATGGTTATGTGGCTAATTTATTTGGCGATAAAACAGCGAGTGTCATGGGCAGACTTACGCTTAACCCCATAAAGCATATTGATCTTTTTGGCACTATTATCGTACCTATTACTTTGCTGTTGCTTCATACTGGGGTTATCCTGGGATGGGCCAAGCCCGTGCCAGTGAATTTTCATAATTTTAATAATCCTAGGCGGGATATGGCATTGGTAGCCCTAGCTGGTCCAGTAGCCAATTTTATTATGGCCATTATATGGGCAGCTATTACTAAGGGTAGTGTTGTATTGTTGATGTATAATTTTCCAGGAGCGTTAGCTATTCAAACAATGGGTGAAGCAGGGATCGCTATTAATTTAATGTTAATGGTTTTAAATTTATTGCCTATACCACCGCTTGATGGTAGCCATATCATTGCTAGCTTGTTGCCGCGAGCAGTTGCAATTGTTTATGAGCGCATGGCTCCTTATGGATTTTTTATTTTACTAGCCTTATTATACTTTGGCATTATAAATATTATTATGGTTCCAGCAATTCAATTCTTGCAGGGTTTGGTTAGTGTGGTGTTTGGTTTGTAACGGGGCTACGTTATTTGCGCGCTTCATCGTCATTCTTACCGCCAGTTACCAGCGTTAATTTTGGTCTGCTTTTTTGTTGCGCGGTTATGGTTGTTTGATCATTTTCTTCGTTTTCATATTCTTCTTCTGCTGCTAGTTCTTCCTCGAATTCTTCCTGTGGGAATTCCATGCCGCGGTCATTTTCTTGTGCATAAATAACTATGATTGCTGCCATTGGAACATATACATTGCGGCTAACACCATCAAAGCGAGCCTTAAATTCCAAAGAATCATTGCTAATAGTTAAGTTACTAGTTGCTGCTGCCGATATATCAAGAACAATGTGTTCATCTTGAATGTATGCTTTGGGTACGGTTATACCCGGAATGTTAGTATCAACAGCCACATAAGGCGTTAAATCATTATCAACTATCCATTCGTAGATAGCGCGGATTAGATATGGTTTGGAAGATGTCATATTTTAATTTGTCTTTTTGTGGAACTGTAGCTACTCGCGCAATTCATGCTCTAAATCAGACAAGCTTGCTTTAAATGAGTCACGAGAAAAAACCCGCTTTTTATAGTCAAAGATCGATTGAGCTTGGCTTGGTAGTTCAATGCCCAAGTTTAATAGGCGCCAAAGCATTGGAGCTAGGCAACAATCAGCTAAAGAAAAATCTTCACTTAAAAAGTATGGCATCTCTCCAAATACTGGCGCTAAAGCTATTAATTGACTGCGAAGAGTTTTGCGTGCCTCGTCAGCTTCATTTTTCTTGCCTGTTTGAATCATTCCAAGAAGCGTTAGCCAATCTTGTTCAATGCGGTAAATCATCTGACGGCATTTTGCGCGTGCGATTGGGTAAACTGGCAAGAGGGGTGGATGTGGAAAACGTTCATCCAAATATTCGGTTATTACACCAGCTTCGTATAATACTAACTCACGATCTACTAAAGTTGGTAATGAGTTATATGGATTAAGGGTTAATAAATCTTCTGGTGGGTTGTTGATGTCAACATAATTAATATCAACAGAAATATTTTTTTCAGCTAATACTATTCTAACTCGATGGCTTGGAATGTCGAGTGCACCAGAATAAAGGGTCATAATTGAGCGTTTGAGTACCATCTACTTTATTACTCCAAATAATTGTACATAATACTTAGTATACTACTTTTTACAAAAATCGTGTTTTTTTAGTTTTTTGGCCTTTGTACAGGACAAAAAATAAAATTTGGCATCAAAACACCGGTGGCCGCAGGCTTTAGCCTGCGTGTCTAGCGCTAGTAGATGCCACGGCAGCGCAGGCTAAAGCCTGCGGCTACCGGATTTCTTAACTATCGATCTTGTTTTTTTGTCCTGTGCAAAGGTTTTTGGCTGGGGGACTAGGATTTGAACCTAGATTAACGGAGTCAGAGTCCGCGATCTTGCCGTTAGACGATCCCCCAATAAGAGGGCAAAAACCAACAAAGCCAGCATGCGCCTATTTTTACGAACTTGATCGCAAAATAAGCGCACGACCAAAAAAACAGCCTAACGTTTCGAAAATTGAGTGCCTCTGCGAGCTTTATGACGGCCAACTTTTTTACGTTCGACTACACGAGCATCGCGTGTTAACAAACCAGCTGCACGTAATAATTTATGCAATGACGTTGCTTCGGTAGTAGCTTCTGAAGAGGTTTGTTCGTCATAGGATGCAAGCGCGCGCGCAATTCCAAGCCGAATTGCACCAGCTTGACCGCTACCCCCACCTCCTTTAACAGTTGTTCGTACATCAAATTTATCAAGCATATTGGTAACTACCAAAGGTTGGCGTACCACCATGCGCGAAGTTTCGCGGCCGAAATACTCTTCAAGTGTTAGGCGATTTACCATAATTTTGCCATTTCCACGATGCAAAAAAACTCTTGCGATTGAAGTTTTCCTTCGACCAGTACCATAATAATGGGTTTTTATTGTCATTAGATCTATGCCTCAAACTAAACTGTTAATAGGGTTAATTTTTGTGCTTGGTGCGGATGTTCGGTTCCAGTGTAAATTTTAAGCTTTTTTAACATCTCGCGTCCAAGTGGACCTTTTGGCAGCATGCCTTTAACAGCAGCTTCCAGCACGCGCCTAGGCGCTTTGATTAATAATTTTTCCAATGAAAACTCCTTTATGCCACCCTGATAGCCAGTGTGATGATAATATTTTTTATCTTTAAGTTTGTTACCAGTAGTGCGAATTTTCTCGGCATTTATGACAACAACATAATCACCCGTATCAAGATTAGGAGTATATTCTGGATTGTTTTTTCCATTTAAGCATTTTGCAATAATGGTTGCTAAGCGCCCCAAGGTTTTATCTTGAGCATCAACCAAATACCACTTTCTCTTAATAGAACTTGCTTTTTGACTAAAAGTTCCCATTGAGCTTCTCACCCTCATTAAATTATTTACGATTACGAATAAAAAGACACGTAATTCTACAGCAGGAGTTATGCAAAAGCAATGCGAATTAAAAAATAGGGATGTATCCCAATATAATAAAAAGTTTCATAGATTTGGTGGATTGGTAATTGGTTTTTTTAGGTACAAGAAAAATTTCCCTTTTACGTAAAAAACTAGTATATTCTGCTTACTTTGTGGGGTGTATATCACCGCAAAATTGTTATTCACTTAAATTAAAGGGGAACGTTATGCCAAAGAAGACTGCAAAAAAAGGCAAAAAAGTAGCAACTAAAAAAGTTGTAAAAAAAATCATTAAAAAAGCTACGAGCATGGGTAAAGGAACTTGTTCCATACGCCCAGTTGAGGTTAAATCACCTTTTGGTAAGTCGCAAATTGCCACAACCATTGCAAGTATGGTTTGTTTGAGTAAAAGAGATGCGGCTATGGTAATTGATGCTTTATTTGAAATTATCGCTTCGCATCTAAGAAAACGTGGTCCAGGTGAGTTTACTTTACCAGGAGTTGCTAAATTTCGCGTCGTAAATAAACCAGCGACTAAGTCTCGTCAAGGAATTAATCCTTTTACTGGCCAACCGATGGTATTTGCAGCAAAACCCGCACGTAATGTAGTCAAAGTTAGACCATTGAAAAAGCTAAAGGATAGTGCTAAATAGTTTTGTCGGAATATGTTTTTTATTCTGGTTGCAAACTCAATTCCCGCATTTTAGTTCTTAATCAAAATGCGGGAATTTTTTATTTTATGAATCTGCTATTTTTTTTCTGTATGCTATAATAGAGGTACCAGTAAAATTTTTTGGGGGCGATCGGCTTCGACGTGGATTGCGAAGCCCGAGGTGCATGTCGAGGACGTAATCTTACTCGTAAAAAAGGCGATTACAAACAAATAAACGTCAATGCAAATAGACGTAAGCTCATTGTTAGCAAACTTTCTAACGTAGTTGCAAAACTTCGTTCTAAAGTAGCTGCTAATGGTGGCTTATATGTTTTAGCTGCTTAAAAAACCAGCTAAACCTGTTCACAAGATGTACTTATGCGTTTTGCCGAACAGTCATTTTCATAAGATAGCAGGGTGGTTTGTCTGAGGCCAACCTGTTAAATAAATCAGGATAGCTGGTTGTTTTTCCTGTTCGTCGGGGGCAACTAGTGAAGCTTAAAAGACCGAACTAAACATGTAGTGCCAAAGGTAGAGAATTTGCGGACGCGGGTTCAATTCCCGCCGCCTCCACCAAATAATATCCAATGACATCTTGAAGGCAAAAAAATCAGAAAAACTTTCCACAATTTTATAAAAGCCTCACTTAAAACTCTGAAGTGATGGTGCATATATTCTTAGTATTCATGGATATGTTTCTGATGTAATCTTTTAAACAAACATACTCCGCCTGTAGTGAATGCCGCTGCAATAGATGTAATACCACCCCCAATAGCCCAAGGTATCCAATTGGAGTCTGTTGCTTTATATGATGGTACAATTGTTCCTTCTGGTTCTGTCGAAACAAAAAATTCTAGCGGCGATAAAAAAGTACTTTCACCATTTTTTAATATCGATCGCACCGCATAAATATTTGTAGTCACATCTTTCCAATCATGATTGGTTAGATATTCCTTTTGTTTTGTTTGAACAAGCAAATGCATGTAGGGTTCAATATCTGATTTCCAATAAATTTCATAAGAATCAACATCTTTATTTGTATCACCAGCAGCATCTTGCCAAACTAATTGTATTTTATCGCTTTCATTGTTTGCCTTTAAATCGGTTGGGGTGTTAAAGGCTCGATCGAGAACTATTGGATTAACAGAAGATTCATTATTTACGGTAAAGGAAAATGTTTTCAGTGAGGCATCAAAATATCCGTAGTGCCTGTGCGCAAATAATTTATCATTATTATAGTACGATATCGATATTTCATAATCTTCGTTATATGGAGAATTTAGTGAGATGCTATATTTTCCATCTAGTGGATTTTTTATTCTTATGCTTGATGAACCGATTTTGAAATGTTCTTTTGCAGCAAGATCTGTAAGTTTTACTGGGTTATTGTTTGGGTCAATAACCGAAATGACAGAAGGCTGAATTCTTCCTTCAACGTGAATAGATAAGATCTTAGGTTTCTGCTTCTGTTTAGCTGGCATCTGTTTAATTTCAGTTTCGGTAATGAATTCAACCAATTTTGGTGTAAAATTTTTAATTAGAGAGGAGTGAGGCGAATTTATAGATTCAAAGTCTAATCTTTGTTTCCCAAAGGATGGAAAAGCTTCATCAAAAAACACACTGTCGTATAAAACAGTTCCATCACCAACACCACGAATCGGGTCACATGATATATTAGGTGTTCCATCTTGATAAGTCTTGCTCATTTGTTGGGGTTCAATATAGATAGATTTTATTGGGAGTTCTTTGACTGGGGCTGTTAATGGAATTTTTCCAGCAAATAGTTTGGTTTGAATACCGTCATCGGTGATATCACGAGTAAAAACATATTGTGGTGCCGTATAAAAGCTACTATTGCTATTTAAGTTTAATACTTTTATGAGGGTGTTTTCTTCCTTTACGATTGGGACATTCTTATCGTTTTGTAGCAGTGCGTTATCATAAGTTGGTATTAATTGGCCAACTGATGGGGCTTTTTTATGCATATAATCATATATAGTGTTAGTGTCGCATTTTATAGGGTACCAACTAGATAATCCGGATTCAAAAGTACAGATTTGTTGCTTTTTATCTTTGCTCCTCTCCATATAATAATAATTTAAAGTATTTGTATAGAAATAATTGCCGGTAAACCAGTTGTAAGGAATGTTCTCATCAGCAATTTTTGGATCTCCTCCTTCCCAAAGATAATAAGCAAGTTCAGCTCCTTTACTAGGAGTTCCAACCACTGCGAACTTTCTTACATCATTTTCATATTTAGTAGACTGAACATAAGCACGAGTTACCAAACCGCCCATGCTATGGGCGATTATATCGACTTTATTGTTGGGAGAATTTTTTTTAGCTTCGTCTATCCACGGTTTTAAATATTGATCGCGAATATCAGGAATGGATAAGGCCCAATCATAGGGAACATCAATAATGGTGCATCCTCTTACATATCCTTTTCCCGTATCCTCAAGCGCATCTTTTAGTGTTTCCCAACCCACTGCATCGACTGAGTCGAATAACTGTAGTGTGGTTTCGTTCCATTTAGGGGTATTGATTGGCAGGAAGGGATAGAATATGCTCTTATGGCACTCGCCAAATATTCCAGTTTGACATGACCCCATAATGCCTGGAACAAGTAAAACCGGCGTGAGTTTGTTTGGATTGGTGCAAGCGCAGTGTAGGATATGGTCTTTGGTTATTAGTCTTTTTGCGGCAAGCATGATTTCTTGTCCAACTCTTTGCTGATGACCTGCCTTTTGAATTACTTGATAATAAACCCCAGGGAATACATTTTTAAAACTGTAATTACCATCGCTGTTAGTTACAGTAGAATAGATTTGTTGTCCCCCATGTTGGGGATTACCATTGAAAAGCTGTACAGTTACGTCTTCAATAGGTTTTTTGTAAGCACTCATTATTTTTCCTGCTAGCATAGCATCGGGTGCTAAATCACCATTTTCGTTGGCAACATCAAAAGTGTAACTGTTGTTATTGCCAGAGCTAGCGTTGTCTTTAGTGTCCAAATGCATTATTAGATAATTATTCTTTCCGCTTTCAAAAAAAGTGATATCACCAGTCCACTTTCCATTTGCTAACTCGACATATGTAGGCGTGACTTTTCCCAAGGCACTGCTCAGATATACCCGGCCATTATGCTTATTGGAGAAACTTTGTATGGTTACAGGCACGGGCTTTGTAATTCTTGGTGAGGATGAATTGGCTTCAAAGTGGAAGGTTAGTTGTGTTGCATTTTCGTTAGTGTTTGGTAACGCGATACTTGGTAATAGTGCTATTGCTATAATATATGCAGCTCTGAGGAAGATTTCCATATTAGTTTTACTCCTGTTTGTCTAATTTGCCGCTTTATTTACTGGAAGCGCCGTTAAAAAGGCGCCAGCTGATATTTGATCCTTGTTCGTTTTTTATGTCAATAGACTTCTTTCAAAACCTTCGTTTTTTGACATACTGCTGCGTTGCGCGCTCACTCGCAATGCTCATTTACGCACAAGTAAACTCCGCTTGCTCGTTTCGCGTGCGCCTTGCATTATGTCAAAATACTAGGTTTTGAAA
>TBL_comb47_HYPODRAFT_10005869_pt1 | contig 13489 bp, 16 predicted proteins | sample TroBogypolimnion_40_FD_10682 | JGI IMG/M metagenome (IMG submission 10682)
TCAGAAATCTGCCGTTGAAGCTGGTGAAGATGATCCTCGCCCGCCACCACAAGAGCGTGGGATCGGGCTGCAAGTCGTGTTGAGCCAGGAGACAAGAATGAAGTTTTTGAACGTGATCGCCATGGCTGCTGTAGTTTTGGCCGGCGCAGCAAACGCACAAACCATGGACCACGCCGCGCACATGAAGATGATGGCCGAAGCCCAGCGGCAAGCGGAGGTCTCACAGCTTGGCAAGGATGTCATGCCATTCACGTTGGCAGCGACGACCCATGTCTTCTCTAAAAGCGAAACCGGCGGTACGCAGCAGGTGGTGGCGAAGGCGGCATGGGGCTCCATCCAGCGCTTTGTCTACTGCCACTGCGTCAAGCCCCACTGATATTGGCTTGGGCGCGCGGTGCAATACCGTGGTGGCCCTATCGGGCAATATGGCTGTCGACCCATTGTTCAAGATTGGCCGCGGGCATTGCTCCTGAAATGCGGGCAATTTCTTTTCCCGCCTGAAAAATGGCAAGCGTCGGGATGCTGCGGATGCCGTATTGCGCGCCCAACGCCTGCTCTTCTTCGGTATTCACTTTGATGAATCTGGCGCGGGAGTCCATCCTGGCGCTCACTTGGGCGAATGCGGGCGCCATCGCCTTGCAGGGGCCGCACCACGGTGCCCAGAAGTCCACGACGACCGGTACGTCGCTCTTGGCGATCTGCGCCGAAAACGCGGCTTGGCCTACCGACAGCGGAGCTGTGCCGAACAAGGGCAGATGGCATTTTCCGCAGTTGATTTCTTTTCCATTCCGCTCGGCTGGTATGCGGTTGACGGCATTGCATGAAGCGCAAACCGCGTGAAGTTGTTTTTCCATAGGGACTCCGACCTTGGGCTTTGAAGTTGCATACCCGTTGGGGTATGGTTTGATGTCCACACATGGGCGCCGACCTCGCCAATTTCAAGAGCCGTCCACAGCATGACCACTACAAACAGCGCCCCGTTCACCCACCCCGCGCAGACTTGGAACAACCGCTTCGCCAAAGACGGGTATGTTTTCGGCACCGAGCCCAACGAGTGGCTGCGTCGCCAGGCGTCGGTGTGGAAAGCGGGCTCACGAATCCTTTGCGTGGCGGACGGGGAAGTCGTTTGGCGATTTGAATATTCAAGCACTGGACGAATACGAGACCGAACTGGCGGAGGGCGACGGCCACAAGGGACGATCTGCGGTCATTGGCTTGGTGGCAATGCGTGGAGAGGCCACGCGATAGGGTGGGCATGAGCCTGAATATTTGGCCGGTGCCCGCCATGCCAGAGGGAGATGCCTGCCCTTGCCCGCGCCTAGAAGCTCCATCCGGACATTGAATTCGTATTCGTGAACGAAGGCGAGTCGCTGGAGGTGGTCCGGCGATACCTCCGCATGGTTCCATTTAGTCTGGAGCATGTCCTTGTGGACGACGGCAATTTTTGGGGGAAAGCCATGGATTCGTCCGCGCTGCCGATGACTTTGATCTATGGCCCCGACGGTCGATTGGCATTCAGCCACCAGGGATTGATTTCCGAGGCGGTGTTGGCCATGCAATTGGACCGGTGCTGCCGGGCTTGGCGTTGATTGGAGGAGTCCATTCAAGCGGAAATTATGCGCAGCATCCTTTGGCCCCGCTTTCTTGAATGGGCGGGCACGGCACGTCGCCGTAGGAGCAGTACACGCAGCAATCGCCCGCCTTGGGCTTGAGGATGGATTTGCAGCCCTCGCACTCGTAGAACCACTGGCAGGCCTCGGTGGGCATGGTCTCGGTCTTGGCGTGGCCGCACTGAGGGCAGGTCAGCGTGGATTTCAGTTCGATGGCGGCCATGTTCGGTTCCGGTTGAGATTCAGGCATGCGCAGGCATGGTGGTTCGCGTGGAATGAGCCAGAGAGCAAGCGTGGTCCGTCGTGCCCTGCTCGATCTGCAAGGTGGCGTAATGGATCGAGAAGCGTTCTTCCAATTCATGCACGGCGCGGCCCATGAACGCGTCGCCGGGGTATCTCGCCGGGATGACCAGATGGACCGTGAGCGCGGATTCCATGGTGCTCATTTCCCAGATGTGGAGATCGTGGATGGAGGCCAAGCCGGGCAGGCTTGCCAGGAAGCTTTCGACGGCTCGCGCGTCGATGTGGGGAGGCACGGCGGCCAGGGCGAGGCCGAGGGATTCGCGCAACAGCCCCCACGTGCCGGCGACGACGATGGCGACGATCGCCAAGCTGATAGCCGGGTCGAGCCACGATCATGTTCGACGGCAGGCCTGTTGAGCGCAGTGTAATCAGCAGCAGGAAGTCGGAGCCGCCGCCTCGCCGCAGCAGGCCGAGCTTTCGGCGGCGCTCGGTTCGCAGCATCCGGTGGCGCATCCGCAAGTCGAGCGGGCGCCCTTGACTGGAAAGCCTTTGGCGCTCCATTTGACGATGCCTCCGCTCATGTTGCTCACGTTGTCGTAGCCGTGGAATTGGAGATGGTAGGTCGCCTTGAGGCTGCGCGCGCCCGACTCGCAGGCGAAGACGACGGGCCGCCCGCGCGGAACTTCCTCCCAGCGGCGTTCAAGTTCGCTTAGAGGGATATTGACGAGGGCCGGGACATCGAAGGCGAAGGCGGCTGCCTCGGCGGCCTCGCGCACGTCGATCATCAAGGCTCCCGACTCGAGCATCCTGCGGGTGGTGGAGGGGCAAACTTCTTTGGCTTCTGCAAGCATGGCGGTTCTCCGATGGAATGGAAGGTTGAGAGGATGTGGGCTAAGGTGCGGGTCTACGGCTGCATGCCGAGGATTCGGCCCGTGAGCTTCCGCGCGACAGGCGCGAGAAAAAAGATCACTGGAACTCCGATGAGGTAGGCGATGGCAAAAGCCTTCGCCCAAGACGCGAAGAATTGGGGGCCAAGGCCCACGTTCACGGCGGTGATGACCAAGGTCATGATGGAGATCATCATCGCCCCCATGAGGGCGGAGAAGACCATGTGGAATTTCTTTTGCGGATGCATGGCTCGGCCTCCGATATTTATGCGCTGAGCCATTTTTCGATTTTTTCGCGGCTGGGGACGCCCCCCGCGTGGACGACCTTGCCGTCGATGACCACGCCTGGCGTGCTCATGACACCGTAGCCCATGATGGCGCGCAGCTCTTCGACCTTCTCGAGCTTGACGGGCACGCCTTTGGCGCTGGCGACCTGTTCGATGAGGTTGATCGTGTTTTTGCAGTTGGCGCAGCCGGTTCCAAGCACTTTGATGTCCATGATGATTTCTCCTTGTTGATGTCGATTCGGGTGGGTGGTTGATGGGGGTATTCGATTCAGAGCACGGCGTTGAAAACATAGCCGACAAGCAGGATGCCCGCAGCGACGACTCCGACGAAGGTGGCGATTAGGCGGATTTTGAGCACCTTGCGCAGGATGATCATTTCCGGAAGCGAGAGGGCGATCACGCTCATCATGAAGGCCAGCACGGTGCCCAAGGCGGCGCCTTTGGCCAACAGGGCTTGGACGATGGGGATGACTCCCGCGGCGTTGGAGTAAAGCGGGACGCCGACCAGGACGGCAAGCGGCACCGACCACCACGATTCCTTGCCCATGAAGCTGGCCATGAAGTCCTCGGGAACGTAGCTGTGGATGCCCGCGCCGACCGCGATGCCGACCAGGATGTAAGGCCAGACTTTGCCGACGATTTCGCGCACGGAGTCGAAGCCGCTTTGAATGCGCTCGCCCATCGAGAGGCCGGAGTCTTCGAATCGGGCCGACATTTTGGGCATCTCGCGCACCCAGTCTTCAAGGTAGGCTTCCATGCCCAGCCGCCCAATGATCCAGCCCGCTACGATGGCGACGCTGAGGCCCAGGCCCATGTACAGCAAGGCGATCTTCCAGCCGAACATGCCGAACAGCAGGGTCAAGGCCACTTCGTTGACCATGGGCGCGGAGATCAGGAAGGAAAACGTGACGCCCAGCGGGACCCCGGCTTGGACGAATCCGATGAAAAGAGGCACCGCCGAGCATGAGCAAAAGGGGGTCACGATGCCGAGGGAGGCGGCCATCACGTTGGCGACTCCTTCGGACTTTCCCGCCAGCATGGCCCTCGTGCGCTCGGGCGTGAAGTAGCTGTTGACCATGCCCATGACGAAGACCACGCCGGTGAGCAGCATGAGCACCTTGGGCGTGTCGTAGAGGAAAAATTGAAGCGCGCCGCCGAGATGGGTGTCGCGGGCTACGGGCATCAGGGCGACCAGCGCTTCGGAGGCCGGGTTCAGGGTCTCGTAGAAGGCGAACCAGGCGAAGGCGGCAGCCGCGAGGAAAGCGATGGGGTGCCTGGCGGAGAAGGTTTTTGGGGAAAGTGGGATGGCGTTCATGCAGATGAAGACGACCGAGAGCCCAAAAAGACGCAAATTCCGCGAACTATTTTTGAATTTATTCGCGCCGGAGCAAAGCGCGCATGCGCGATGCGGGGTTCAGGTGAGCTGGGCGGCGTCCAAAGGCGGACGTGGAACGAAGTCGGCGACGTGTCCGTGGCCGTCGAAAGACACCTGGCAAGCCTCGGTCATGCGCTCGCGCATCTTCTGGCGCGCCCGCTGGAGGCGCGATTTGGCCGCGCTCAGCTTGATCCCAGCCTTCTGGGCGTATTCTGCTTGCGGCATGCCTTGTAGGTCGCAAAGCGAGATGGCTTCGCGGTCGGCGGGATCGAGTTCGGAGAGCACGCGAGGCAGGCAGGCGGAGAGCAAGTCCACCGCGTCTAGGTCGTCACCCTCGGACGCCAGGTCGTCGGGAAGCTCGACGAGCTCGCGCTGGACTTTGAGCCGGTCGGCCAAGGCGTTGCGGGCGACTTCGAAAAGCCAAGCCCGCGCGTTGGAAACACTGCAAAAGCCTTGGCCTTGGCGCAGGGCCTTCACGAAGAGGTCCTGCATCATGTCGTCGACATCCTGCGGCTTTCCGAGGCGACGCCGCGTCCACGAGCGCAGTTCGGGGGAGTGTTGCTTCCATGCGGTGTCAAGGCAGTTCATGGCGATCTCCAAGTCTAAGGGGTGGAATGTGGCACCCTTTCTCCATTCTCGTCGACGACCGCTTGGCCGTCTTCTTTGAAGAATGCTCTTTTTTGCGGATTTGGCAAGAGGTTGAGCACGGCCTCCGAAGGGTGGCAAAGGCACGTGCCGAGTGGCGAGCGGTCCCCCGTGCTGTCTGGAGGAGTGTGCCTAATGAGAGGGCTTCATCACACACTGTGTGCGGTGATTTTGGCACTTTCCATAGTGTCGCAAGGCCATGGCGGTCGGGTTCGACCAAAAGCGTCATCGTAGCTTATTGATGAAGTCGGTTCGTGAGTGGTTTATTCTGCTAGAAAAACGCCGGTTTATCAATAAGGAAACTATTTTGTGAATAGCGCAGAGCAAAAAGAATTTTTACAAGCGACGGCTTGGCTGCGGCCCTACACGCGCTGGGCGGCGGCCTTCTCGTTCAAGACGGAGGGGCTCTTGCCTGCTGCGATCAGAAATCTGCCGTTGAAGCTGGTGAAGATGATCCTCGCCCGCCACCACAAGAGCGTGGGATCGGGCTGCAAGTCGTGTTGAGCCAGGAGACAAGAATGAAGTTTTTGAACGTGATCGCCATGGCTGCTGTAGTTTTGGCCGGCGCAGCAAACGCACAAACCATGGACCACGCCGCGCACATGAAGATGATTGCCGAAGCCCAGCGGCAAGCGGAGGTCTCAAAGCTTGGCAAGGATGTCATGCCATTCACGTTGGCAGCGACGACCCACATCTTCGCTAAAAGCGAAACCGGCGGTACGCAGCAGGTGGTGGCCAAGATCACAGGCGACGATGTCCAAATCAAGCTGATACGCCAGCACTTGCGGGATATTCAGGAGCAGTTTTTGAAGGGCGACTTTTCCGGTCCGACCCATATCCATGGTCAGGCGATGCTGGGACTGGCAGAGCTCAAGGCCGCCCAGCCGGGACAGATCGCGATCGAGTTTCGCGACATCAAAGACGGCGCCGAATTGACCTATACGACAACGGACGCGAAGATGGTGACGGCTTTGCATAAGTGGTTTGACGCGCAGTTGTCGGACCACGGCAAGGATGCGATGGAGGGGCACATGCACCATGAAGGCATGAAGATGCAGTGAGCAGGGGGCTCAGCGAGCCCATGGAGACGATGGCCGCTTGCGCCCACCGCCTCGGCTCTTGCTTGTATGCTGCTGTTACCGTAGGTTTCCAGATTTACCTGGCATTTACAGAACGAGCTACTGAATTTGCGTACGGGGTGCATAGTCGGGGCTCCAACAAGGTAAAACCATGAGCTCGTACAAATTTCTCCTACTTTTCGTTGCGGTTTCCGCTTGCTGCGCGGCCAGCGCTCAAGACGTGGGACGGGTGCTGTCCTCGCAACCCATCATCCAGCAGGTGGCGGTTCCGCACCAGGTCTGCTCGCAACAGCAAGTGGCCGTGCAGCAGCAGAAGTCTGGCGCCGGAGCGGTGATGGGCGCCCTGGCCGGCGGTGCCATGGGCAACGCGGTGGGCCGGGGTTCGGGCAATGCGGCAGCCACCATGTTGGGCATCGTGGGCGGCGCCATTGTCGGGGACCGCATCGAGGGTGCACCGCCGCCCCAAGTGCAAACCGTGCAGAACTGCAGCACGCAGAACTTCGTGGAAAACAGGACGGTAGGCTACAACGTGACCTATGAATTTGGCGGCAAGCAGTACTCCGTGCAAATGCCGCAGGACCCGGGCCCGAGCATCCAGCTCAGCGTGTCGCCGGTGGGCGCGCAGGGTCAAGCCTACCAGGGCGACGGGGCCTCATCCGCACCGGTGTACCAGCAAGCTCCCGTCATCGTTCAAACCCAACCGGTGTACCAACCTTATTACGCCAGGCCCTACTATCCGCCGGTTGGCGTCAATCTGGACTTCGGCTACTGGGGCGGTGGTCGCCACTGGCGCTAGGCGGGCGCCTGTGGCGCCCAGAAAACAGGGCGTGGGGCGAAGCGGGCTGCGCGATGGCGATATGATGGGGGGCTTGCCATGCAGTGCGGCCGAGGCATTGTGCGCCTAGGCCTTGCAAGGCACGCAACGGCGCTGGATTCACAGCAAAGTGCCCGTAGCTCAGTTGGATAGAGCAACGCCCTTCTAAGGCGTGGGTCGGGGGTTCGATCCCCTCCGGGCACACCATCCCCCCTTCACAGTCCCATTGCACGTCCTGCAAATGGACGCGTGGGCGCCTGTCCAAACTTGATCTTGGCAACTATCTGATGGTCCCTGTACATAAATTTTCGAAAAATGTCCAGAAATGGACAAATTCGACATCCTGAACTCTAGAAGAAATCCATAGTCGCTGCACGCGGACAGAACACCTGGCCGTGGACGTTCCGTGCCCTGCACGGCCTGCCAAGCGGCTGCTCACGGGGGAAGCGCAAGCGCTTCATGGATTGATGACCACTCTCTACAAATTCGCCAATTACTGCTTTGATGCACATGCCGGGTTGATCTATGACGGTCGCGCCGTGCATCTGCCACCCAAGGAAAAAGGGCTGCTGTTGACGCTGCTGGTGGCCAGCGGTCAGATCGTGCGCAAGGAAGATCTGATGGTCAAGGTCTGGGGCACCAGCGAAACCTCGGATGAAAGCATTTCGCGCACCGTCTACCGTTTGCGTGTGGCCATGCAGACCTCGGGCGGGCCCGAAGTGGTCGAGACCGTCTACAACGCCGGTTTTCGCATCACGGTGCCGATTCGCGAGGCCAGCCTGAAGGAGTCCTCCTCGCTGAATGCCCTGACCCATTCCATGCGCCCCAATGCCATTGCCGCCCTGATCAGCGGCCGCGAATTTCTGGCCAGACAGTCGGTGGAGGACATTGAGGCTGCCGCCCATGCCGTGCGTTTGGCCATCAGCCTGGACCCCAGTTTTTCGGCGGCCTGGGCGACGCTTGCAGAAATTCGCATTTTTCAGGCCATGCGCTCGCTGCGCCCACCGCGGGAGGCGGGCTGGCTGGCCAAGGAGGCGGCACAGACTGCACTCACTATAGACCCGCAATCGGCATCGGCTCTGTCGATTTTGGGCTGGGTGCGGGTGCTAATTGACCAGGAGGGTGAGCGGGGGCTGGACGATTTGGACCGTGCGATTTCCATTGATCCGGACTACTGGGTTGCCAATTTGCTGCGTGGCTGGGCCTTGCAGGCCGCCGGGCGCAACGAAGAGTCGGTCCACATGATGCGCCGCGCGCTGGATCTCAACTCGGTCAGCCATTCCGTGAATTCCATTTTGGCGCTGTATCTGATGTTTGCCGGCAAGAGCGTCGATGGGCTGGAGGTGGCGCAGCTGCTGGCCAAACGCTTTCCCACCGTCGATAGCGCACAGGGCATCGCTTCGGTTCTGGCCTCGGTCAATGGCTTGCATGACGAGGCGGTGGCCTGCGGCTGGAAGGCCCTGGAGCTTGCTCCCCATACACCGCTGTTGCACACACCACTGGCCTATGCGCTGGCCTTTGGCGGGCGCCATGAGGAGGCGCGCAGCGTGCTGAATACGATTGAGAGCTCGACTCTGCCGCAACCTTCAGCCTGCATGGCGCCGGTGTATCTGGCGCTGGGCGACCGAGGCCGGGCGATTGCCTTGTTGCAGGATGCCAGTGAGCGTGGCATCCCCCAGTTTGCTTGGACCCGCGATGACCCGCGTCTGGCCGCTTTGCGAGGCGACGCTGTGGTGGAGCGCCTGTGGTCACGGATCTGGTCGCATCAGCTTAGCTCGGCATAAAGGGGGCAGCCGCACTTCTGGGTGGGCTGCGGCCATACGGGATTTAGACGTTCAGCAGCGTGGCCCGGTCGTCCATTTGCAGCCAACGTCTCACTGCAGATTCGAGCAGTTCCAGCTTGCCGGTGGAATAGAAAATCGGCGCCTGGGACTGCGCGCTAGACCATGGTCTTGGCAGGCCGAGGCTGGATGGTTTTAATTGCTCTAACAGGCGTCGGGTCTGACGCGCCACCGACACACCGCCTTCCAGCAAGGGAACCTCAGCGCCAATCAGCGTCTGCAGAACATTGGCGGCGAAGCTGTAGTGGGTGCAACCCAGCACCAAGCAGTCCATTTGTCCGGCCTGCGTTCCAAATGCGCCCATGCCAGTGGTATAGCTGCGGCACAGGCCCAGCACGCGCTCGTTGTCGGAGTTTTCAATCGCATCGGCCAGTCCGTCGCAGGCCTGCAGCACAAAGTGGCCCTTGCCATCCAAGCTGGACAGGAGCTTGCGGAATTTTTCGCTGTGGAGCGTGCCACGGGTGGCCATGACGCCGATCACGCCGGTTTTGCTGAGCGCAACAGCGGGCTTGAGGGCCGGCTCAATACCGATGATGGGCAGGTCGGGATAGGTAGTACGCAGGGCATGAATGGCCGCAGCGGTGGCCGTATTGCAGGCCACCACCAGCGCCTTGATGCCATGGCTGGCAATCAGGTAGTCGGCGATGGCATGCGAGCGCCTTAGCACATGGGCATCGTCGCGCTCGCCATAGGGGGCGTGGCCGTTGTCGGCCACATAGACAAAGCGCTCCAGCGGCAGCTCGGCCTGCAGCGCTCGGAGCACGCTCAGGCCCCCCACACCGCTGTCAAAGACACCGATGGGGCGCGTTCTGTCTGCGGCCACGTGCAATGTGTTTAAAGCGAAATTAGCGCGAGGTCACCGGAATGTTTTTGAACTCACCGGTGGCAATCTTTTTTTGCCATTCAGCGGGTCCGGTGATGTGGGCGCTGGTGCCGCCAGCATCCACGGCCACGGTGACGGGCATGTCCACCACGTCGAATTCGTAAATGGCTTCCATGCCCAGATCGGCAAAGCCCACCACCTTGGCGTGCTTGATGGCCTTGCTGACCAAGTAGGCGGCGCCGCCCACGGCCATCAGGTAGGCGCTCTTGTGCTTCTTGATGGCTTCAATGGCGACCGGGCCGCGCTCGGCCTTGCCGACCATGGAGATCAGGCCGGTTTGCGACAGCATCATCTCGGTAAAACCATCCATGCGGGTGGCGGTGGTGGGGCCAGCAGGACCGACAGCTTCACCGGCGACCGGGTCGACCGGTCCGACGTAATAAATCACGCGGTTGGTGAAGTCCACCGGCAGCGGCTCGCCCTTGGCCAGCATGCCCTGGATACGTTTGTGCGCGGCGTCGCGGCCGGTCAGCATCCGGCCGTTGAGCAGCAGGGTGTCGCCCGGCTTCCAGCTGGCCACTTCTTCCTTGGTCAAGGTGTTGAGATCAACCTTTTTGCTCTTGACATAGTCGGGCGTCCAGTTGACGTTGGGCCACAGGTCCAGGCTGGGCGGGGTCAGGTAGACCGGGCCGGAGCCGTCCATCACAAAGTGGGCGTGGCGGGTGGCGGCGCAGTTGGGGATCATGGCCACGGGCTTGCTGGCCGCGTGGGTGGGGTACATTTTGATCTTGATGTCCAGCACGGTAGTCAGGCCGCCCAGGCCTTGGGCGCCAATGCCCAGGGCGTTGACCTTCTCGAACAGTTCCAGACGCAGCTGTTCGGTTTGCGTGAGCGCCGCGCCACTGGAGGATTTGGCCTGCAGCTCGTACATGTCCAGGTCGTCCATCAGGCTTTCCTTGGCCATCAGTACGGCCTTCTCGGCGGTACCGCCAATGCCGATTCCCAGCATGCCAGGTGGGCACCAGCCAGCACCCATGGTCGGCACGGTTTTCAGCACCCAGTCGACCACCGAGTCGCCGGGGTTGAGCATGATCATCTTGCTTTTGTTTTCGCTGCCGCCGCCCTTGGCCGCGACTGTCACTTCGACGGTACTGCCGGGCACGATTTCGGTAAAAATGACGGCGGGCGTGTTGTCCTTGGTGTTCTTGCGCAGAAACTCAGGGTCGGCCACGACGCTGGCGCGCAGGGTGTTGTCGGGGTGGTTGTAGCCCTGGCGCACGCCTTCGTTGATGGCGTCATCCAGGCTGCCGGTAAAGCCCTCCCAGCGAATGTCCATGCCGACCTTGAGGAACACATTGACGATGCCGGTGTCCTGGCAGATTGGGCGGTGGCCGGTGGCGCTCATCTTGCTGTTGGTGAGGATCTGGGCAATCGCATCCTTGGCTGCAGGACTTTGCTCGCGCTCGTAGGCACGGGCCAGATGTGCGATGTAGTCTGCGGGATGGTAGTAGCTGATGTACTGCAGGGCAGCGGCAACGGATTCGATCAGGTCAGCCTGGCGGATGGAGGTGGTCATGATGGGTGTGGAAGGAGGGTGTGATTGATCTAGCGCAGGAGTTTAGCCAATCCGACCCACGTCCAACTGACGCGACCTGACAAACCGTGACCTAAGTCAGTGATGTGTAAGTGCGTGGCACCAACATCCGCCCAGTTTTGATTCAACCGAGGAGACACTCTAGATGACTACAACGACTGCAGGCGAGAGCACTGCCACCCCCCTGACAACTTACCTGCCCAGCGCCGAGTTCGTCAAGAACGCCGCCATCCCCAGCATGGCCGCTTACGACGCCCTGTGCCAGGAAGCGGAGACCGATTACGAAGGCTATTGGGGTCGTTTGGCGAATGAATTCCTGACCTGGAAAGAACCCTTCACCCAGGTGCTGGATGAAAGCGACGCGCCGTTCTTCAAGTGGTTTGCCGACGGACGCCTCAACGCCTCCTACAACTGCCTGGACCGCAACGTCGACAAGGGCCTGGGCAACAAGACCGCCATCATTTTTGAAGCCGACGGCGGCGAAGTCACCAAGATCACCTACAAGGAGCTGCTCGACAAGGTCAGCCAGATCGCCAACGGCCTGCGCGGCATGGGCGTCAAAAAGGGTGACCGCGTGGTCATCTACATCTCCATGTCCATCGACGGCGTGGCCGCCATGCAGGCCTGCGCCCGTATCGGCGCCACCCACTCCGTGGTGTTCGGCGGCTTCTCGGCCCAGTCGCTGCGCGACCGCATTGAAGACACCGGCGCTGTCGCCGTCATCACCGCCGACCACCAGGTGCGCGGTGGCAAACTCCTGCCCCTGAAAGCCATCGTCGATGAGGCTCTGGCCCTGGGTGGTTGCGATTCCGTCAAGAATGTGTTGGTGGTCAAGCGCAGTGGCTCTGCCATTGCCATGACCGAAGGCCGTGATACCTGGATGGACGACGTCGTTGCGGGCCAATCTCTGCTGTGCGAACCGGAATGGGTGGAAGCCGAGCATCCCCTGTTCCTGCTGTACACGTCGGGTTCCACCGGCAAGCCCAAGGGCGTGCAACATTCCACCGGCGGCTACCTGCTGCACGCAGCATTGACCACCAAGTGGACCTTCGATTTGAAGGCCGACGATGTGTTCTGGTGCACGGCCGACATCGGCTGGGTTACCGGCCACACCTACATCACCTACGGCCCTCTGGCCCTGGGCGGTACCGAAATCGTGTTTGAAGGTGTGCCCACTTACCCGGACGCCGGCCGCTTCTGGAAGATGATTCAGGACCACAAGTGCACCGTGTTCTACACCGCACCCACCGCCATCCGCTCGCTGATCAAGGCCGCCGAAGCCAAGGATTCCGTGCATCCGAAGAGCTACGACCTGACCAGCCTGCGCCTACTGGGTTCGGTGGGCGAGCCCATCAACCCTGCGGCCTGGGAGTGGTACTACAAGCATGTGGGCGGCAGCCGTTGCCCCATCGTAGACACCTTCTGGCAGACCGAAACCGGTGGTCACATGATCACCCCCATGCCCGGTGCCACGCCCATGATTCCCGGTTCCTGCACGCTGCCCTTCCCGGGCATCATGGCAGCCATCGTGGACGAAACCGGCAAGGACGTGCCCAATGGCCAAGGCGGCATTCTGGTCGTCAAAAAGCCATGGCCTTCCATGATCCGCAACATCTGGGGCGACCCCGAGCGTTTCAAGAAGAGCTACTACCCCGATGATTTCAAGGGCAAGTACTACCTGGCTGGCGACGGCGCGATCCGTGACGAAAAGACCGGTTACTTCACCATTACCGGCCGTATCGATGACGTGTTGAATGTGTCGGGTCACCGCATGGGCACCATGGAAATCGAATCGGCGCTGGTGAGCTATACCGATCTGGTGGCCGAAGCCGCCGTGGTCGGCCGCCCGGACGACACCACCGGTGAAGCCGTCTGCGCCTTCGTCGTGCTGAAGCGCTCGCTGCCCATGGGTGACGAGGCCAGGGCCATTGCCAAGTTGCTGCGCGACCACGTGGGCAAGGAAATCGGACCGATTGCCAAGCCCAAGGACATCCGCTTTGGTGAAAACCTGCCCAAGACCCGTTCCGGCAAGATCATGCGCCGCTTGCTGCGCTCGATCGCCAAGAACGAAGCCATTACCCAGGACACCTCGACCCTGGAAAACCCAGCGATTCTGGACCAGTTGGGCCAAGCCTACTGATCCAGCTTAGCTGCCAACAAAAAAACCGCAAAAAAACCGCCTCAGGGCGGTTTTTTTGTGTCCGACGAGACGGTAGCGGTTTCCCTCACAATCGGGCCATGACGCAAGCCAAAGACAAGCGAACCGGCAGCTTTGCCCGCACGCGCAAGAT
>TBL_comb47_HYPODRAFT_10005871_pt1 | contig 13488 bp, 4 predicted proteins | sample TroBogypolimnion_40_FD_10682 | JGI IMG/M metagenome (IMG submission 10682)
GCGAGCGGCTCGCCCGGGAAGAGGCCGAGCGGAGCCGCCTAGCCGCTGCCAAGGCTGAACTGGAGCGGCAGGCCCGCCTCGCAGAGGAGCAGATCCGTCTGGTCGCGGAAAAGGCGGAGCGCGAGCGACTCGCCCGGGAAGAGGCCGAGCGCAGCCGCCTGGCCGAGGCCAAGGCCGAGCTGGAGCGGCAGGCCCGCGAGGCGGCGGAGCAGAGCCGCCTGGCGGCCCTCAAGGCGGAAGCCGAGGAACTGGCGCGGCGCAAGGCCGAGGCCGAGCTTCGGGTGCGCCTGGCGCAGGAGCGGGACGAGGCGGAGCGCCTGGCCCGGGAAGAGGCGGAGCGCAGCCGCCTGGCAGCGGAGCGGGCCGAGCAGGCGCGCCTGGCCCGCGAGAAGGCGGACCGCGAGGAGCTGGCGCGCTTCCGGGCCGAGGCCGCGCGCCAGGCTGAACTGGCGGAACAGGGGGGGGCGCAGGGCGCACCGGCGCCCGCGCCGCAAAAGGCGGGGACCGTCGTGGAGCGGGACAAGCTGAAGGCGATAACGGACGAGCAGAAATTGAGCCTTGCCCTCTCCACGGACAGCGACAAGCAGCTGGAGCCCGGGAAGCTCCTGGGCGGCGAGGGGACCAGGCCCTACACGCCGGGCGCGGTGGCCTCGCTCGGCAGCCGGCCGGCCCCGGCCAAGGAGGCCTCGAGCTGCGGCTTTTTTGACCGCGAGAAACCGATCCTGAACCTGAGGGAGCCCGACGGCATCCCCTTCGTGTTCGTCGACGCCTATCCGCTGGACGGAGTCGCCACCGACAACTGCCAGGTGGACCGCGTGGTGGTCAACGGGCGCGACGTCTCCATCCGGAAGGGGAAACGGGTCTACTTCAGCTCCATCGTGAAGCTGAAAAGCGGCGACAACTCCATCTCCGTGGAGGTCTACGACGCCGCGGGGAACAAGGCGAGCTCCCAGATGCAGGTGGCCCGCAAGATCCCGAGCGTGCTGCAAAACGGCTCGCGCATGAGCGTGCTGGTGCTCCCCTTCGACTACGACGGCGCCTCCAGCCCCGCAGTGCATCTGGCCAGCGATAACCTGACCGGGGCCATCGCCGAGCAGCACCGCTTCCTGGTGGTGGAGCGCCAGAAGCTCAGGAAGCTGATGGAGGAGCGCAAGGTCACCATGGCGCTGGCCGACGACAACGACAAGGCGGCCCAGTTCGGCAAGATCGCGGCGGCCGAGGCGATCATCGTCAACACGGCGCGGGAGACCGAGCACTCCTTCGAGGTCACCTCGCGCATCGTCGACACCGAGACCTCCGAGGTCATGTCCGTGCTCGACGTCTACACCGAGGACACCTCCTCGGCGTCCATCAAAACCCTGATGAACGTGCTCGCCGCGAAGATCGCGCGCAACTTCCCGGTGGTGGAGGGGATCGTCATCAGCCGCGACGACGACCGGGTGGTCACCGACCTCGGGACGCCGCAGAACGTGCGCCAGCGCACCGGCGCCATCATCTACCGCAAGGGTAAGGAGATCAAGCATCCGGCGACCGGCAAGTCGCTCGGCTTCGACTCCGAGAAGGTGGGCGAGGGGTACCTGGACGAGGTGCAGGAAAGCTTCTCGAAGCTGCGGCTGGGCGAGCGCTTCCGCGACAAACCGATCCAGCCGAGCGACCTGGTGGTGACCAAGTAGGGGGCGTTAATAACCCCCGAGTTTCCGGTGTCTGCCATCGCCTTGCTGTTCCCCTTGGGAACTCCAGGGCGATGGTGACACCTCAGCTTACAATCACTCCGATATCCTGGTTGCCAATTCGCGCACGACCGACAACGCGAACGGCAATTACACCAACAAATCGATCCGGCAGCGGAACGGTTACCTCGCTCTCCAACGGTTTTTACCTGGCCGCCGTATTCAATGCCAGTGCGAACCTGTCCATATCAGCTACCGGTTATCAGTCCAGGACGCTGGGAAACATCAGTACGCCTGCAGGAAAGGTGGTGTCCAACGACATTAGCCTCAGCTCGTCCGTGGTCGCGAACCAGCCCGGCGACTGCAACGGCAACCGCACCGTGGCAATTGCCGAGGTGCAGAGCGTCATCAGCATGTTACTGGGACTGAAGCAGGTGCAGGGATGTGTGGACCTGGACAGCAGCGGAGGCGTCACCCTGTCTGAGTTGCAGAAGGTGATCAATTCGTTCTTGGGGTTGTGATTCTACGTGTCACGTTACGACGTATCCTCTCCTCCGGCGGATTATTCCGGGGAGAACTCGTTGAATGTCCGTCAAATCCCTTTGATGTCGACATGGTGACAGGTTGGGCAGGTCCTTTCGCAGGTAGCCTGTTCACATGGAACCAATCCCCTTGAAATTGGTCCGATTCGACGTGCCGAGTTCGGCCTGTTCCACTATGTTAGACTAAATGCCCGCCCTGCAGTTCTGAGGAGGTTTCCCCGATGCCCCGCCCGTCCATCACCTTGCTGTTAGCCATGATCCTTTCCCTGGCATCCGGCCTTACCAACTGTTTCGCGGATACCACCTGGCAAGCCATCGGACCGTTCGGGGGAATCGTGACCAGCATGGCCATAGATCCGACCGACAGCCAGACGGTCTATTCTGGTGTCTGGACCGGCGGTATTTTGAAAACGACCAACGGCGGCGCATCCTGGACAACCGTCAACAACGGGATGCTGAACACGGAAGTAAATTGCCTGGTGATCGACCCCGGCAACAATAAGACCCTCTATATAGGAACCTTCGACGGCGGGGTTTATAAAACCACTTCCGGAGGCGCGGCCTGGACATCCATCAACAACGGTTTGAGCGTCGCAAATATCCAGTCCCTTGCGGTGGATCCCGGGAATAGCCAGATCGTTTATGCGGGATCGAACTCAGGTCTGTTTAAAACTACCAACGGAGGCACTTCCTGGAATAATATCAGCTCCGGAATCACCGCTGCCAATATCCTGTCCCTTGCCGTTGACCCGAGCAACAGCCAGGTGATTTACTCCGGGACCGCGTCGGGTATCTTCAAATCAACCAACGGTGGCTCCTCCTGGACCTCGGTGAACGCGTCGGGGTACATCTATGCCCTCGCGGTCAACCCGAATAACACTCAAATCATTTACGCTACCGCATGGGGGACCGGTGTGCTGAAATCGGCCAACGGAGGGGCCTCGTGGTCAGCAGCGAACAACGGATTGTCCGGTGCCAACGCCTACTCCCTCCGCATGGACCCGACCAACAGTCAGACCATCTACGCCGGCATATGGGGCTACGGGGTATTCAAATCGGTTGACGGCGGCGCCTCCTGGGCAACCGCAAGCAAAGGGGTCTCGAATACCTCCAGCTGGTCCATCGCCATCGACCCCGCCCACAGCCAGACGGTATACTCCGGAACGGACGGTGGCGGCGTGTATAAATCGGTAAACGGCGGCTCGTCTTGGGCTGCGTGCAGCAGCGGGTTCTCCAGTACCAATTTCGCCGTTGCCATAGATCCCGCGGACAGCCAGACCCTTTACACCGCCGACTGGGGCAACGGGGTCTTCAAAACGACCGACGGCGGTACCTCCTGGCAGGACTCCAACAGCGGCATCACCAATAAATACCTGTACGCCCTGGTGATAGACCCGGCCAACAGCCAGATTTTGTATGCGGGGACCTATGGAGGCGGCGTTTTCAAGTCGGTCAACAAGGCTGCGTCCTGGACCACGGCCAGCAGCGGGATCACCAACGCACAACTCAGGTCCCTGGCCATCTCACCCGGCAACAGCCAGACGCTCTATGCCGGTACCAATGGGGGCGGTGCCTTCAAGACTACCAACGGCGGCACGTCGTGGGCGGCTGTCAACAACGGGCTGACCAATCTGACGGTGGTCGCCCTCGCGGTCGACCCCGCCAACGGTCAGACGGTATACGCGGGGACGGACGGCGGCGGCGTATTTAAATCCGTCGACGGCGGCGCGTCGTGGGCGGTCGCCAGCAGCGGCATGGCGAATACCTCCGTCTGGTCGCTCGCCATCGATCCCAAGAACAGCCAGACCGTCTACGCAGGTACCTACTTCAACGGCATCTTCAAGACCACCAATGGAGGCACCTCGTGGACCGGGATAACCAACGGGATAAATGCCACCGAGATACTATCCATCGCCATCGATCCGATCAACAGCTTGACGCTCTACATGGCAACCAATCACGGCGTGTTCAACTCGTTAAACGGTGGCGTGTCCTGGAGTGCCGCCGCCGCCGGAATGCCGGATATCGTCGTGAAATATGTCGCCGTCGATGCCGCAAACGACCAGACCCTCTATGCGGCACCTGACGGTCACGGAATTTTCAAGGCCCTGCAGCAAAGAGCCCCGATCTTGCCGGACGGGGCCTCCGCCACCTTCTCGGTGGGCAGCCCGGGAAGCTTCGAAATACCCGCCACCGGCTGGCCCGCACCAGTATTCTCCCTGTCCGGCCAGCTCCCGTCAGGCCTGACCTTCGACCCCGGCTCCGGCACCATCAGCGGCACTCCCTCCGCCGTCGGTGCGGGGAGCTACTTCCTGACCATAAGGGCCAGCAACGGCATCCCTCCCGATGCCGTCGGCGCCCTGAACCTGACCGTCCTCCCGGCGAGTTCGCTGGCCGCTTCGGTCGCCTCGCCCGTTAATGGCGCCGCACTGCCCTCGCTTCCCGGCATTTCGGGGAGCGCCTCGGGGACCGGCCTGACCGGGGTCCAGTTGCAGGTGACCGACGGCACCTATTTCCTGCAGGCGGACGGCACCTTTGGCATCGCGCCGCACTGGCTGGCGGCCTCCGGAATGGCCTCCTGGACCTTGAACACCTCCGCCGTCCGCTGGCTGGAGAACCTACGTTACACCATTGAGGTCCGGGCCTCAAACGGGGTCACGACCTCGCCGCCGGCTGCTTCGTCCTTCTCCATCGTGGCCCCGGTCGGCAAGTCCGGCACCATCCTCTCTCTGGCCTTGCCCCCGGGCACCCTGCGGGTCGGAGACGGCGCGGGCATTTCCGGCAGCCTGGTGCGGGCGGATACCAGCACGGTAGCAGGGCAGACTGTGACCCTGCTCGTCACCCCTCCGGCCACGGCCGCAGTTCCCAATCCGACCTCCATCATTACCACCCTCACTACGGACAGCATCGGCAATTTCACCAGCGGCATCCTCTCCCAGGTAACGGTCCCCGGCTTCTACCTGGTTCAGGCGAGATTCGAGGGGACGGCGACGCTGGCCGCCTCCTTCACCTCCCGGGAGCTGGGGGTCACCCCCCGATCAGGGTACGCCATCATCGTCACCGGCAAGGCGACCGACAACAGCCTGCTCGACCTGCACACTGCGACGACGGGCGCCGTCTACAACACCCTGGTCAACAAACGCGGCTTTCTCCCCGCCGATATAACGGTGCTCAAGAGCAGCGCCGACCTTGCCGTCACCAAGCAGCAGCTCCAGGACGCCATCACGGTCTGGGCCAAGGGGAAACTGACGGCCGCCCCCGCTCCCCTGTACCTGTTCATGGTGGACCACGGCACCGGCTCAGGCTTTCTGCTCGGCGATCAGACGGTCTCCCCCGACGACCTCGCCGGCTGGCTGAACGCCCTTGAGAGCGACCCCGGGGTGGTCGCCTCAGGCACGCTGGACGCGTACCGGCGCTTCGTGGTGGTCGGCACCTGCTACTCGGGCGCCTTCGTCCCGAAAATTTCCAAGGCGGGCAGGGTGATCATCAGCTCCGCCGCGGCGGACGAGCGCTCCATCGCCGGATACAGCATCTACAACAGCGCCAGCAGCACCAGCTACTCCGGCGGCGAATACTTCATCGACACCATGATCAACTTCCTGGGGCGCGGCGACAGTTTCAGGGATGCCTTCACCGAGTCGAGTTCCATGGTCGCCCTGCGCGATCCGCGCAGCGTGGCGGCGGGGTTTCATGCCGGGGTGTACGACACCTTGGCACAGCACCCGCTGCTGGACGATAACGGCGACGCCACCGGCAGCTACAGCCTGGACGGTTCCGCTGACGGGGCAATTGCGTCAGGCCTCGCCCTGGGGGTGGGGGTGCGTTCCATCGGCAACCCGGCCGATATAACGGCGGTGGCTCCGACCGACTTCCTGCCCGCCGACGGTGGGGCGAACTACCCGCTCTGGCTTCAGGTGCACGACAGCAGCCGGGTCGCGAAGGCCTGGGTGGAGATCCGCACCCCCAACTCCGCCGTGTCCGGCGCCACCTTGAGCGGCCAGGTCATCCCGAGCCTGGTGACCCTGCCGCTTTATTACGACGGCAGCCTCTGGCAGGGGAGCTACAGCTTCTCCGCCTCTGGGACCTACAACATCCTGTATTACACCCAGGACAACCAGACCGGCGACATCTCCCCGGCAGCCCACTCGGTCATTTACAAGAAGCTCTCCGGCAACCCCACGCCGGCGGCGTTCAACCTGACCTCGCCGGAAGACGCCGTCGGCCTGGCAGGCATGTTCCCGCTCTCCTGGCAGGAAGTCGCCTCCCTGAACCCAGTGAGTTACACCCTCTTGGTGTCGACCGACCAGAATTTCGGCTCCATCGTGTACCGCGAGGACGGGATCGCCCAGGCGGCCACCTATATCGCCGACGGCAAGCTGAAGAACCCGGCCACCGGCGCCAACTACTGCCTGATCAGCAACGATACCTGGTGCTACTGGAAGGTGCGGGCGATAGACAGCTACGGGGCGGTAACCGAATCCGACACCCGGAGCTTCACGACCGTCCTGACCAGCGGCCTCCCCGCGCTACTGAAAGGGTACGTGCGGGACGCCGTGAGCGGGGCGCCGATCGCTGCGGCCACCCTGACGGCGGGCTCCTCCAGCCTCAGGTCGCTCTCCAACGGCTTCTACCTGCTCATGTCCCCCCCCGGCACCCTGTCGCTTACCGCTTCGGCCAAGGGTTACGGGGCAAAAACAGTTCCCAACATCGTGGCGACGGCGGGGGGGATCTCGGGAATCAACATCACCCTGTCGGGGGCCAAGGCTGGAGACTGCGACGGGAACGGGACTGTAGCGCTCGCTGAAGTGCAAGGTGCGGTCAACATGTTTCTGAGACTGAAGCCGGTACAGGGGTGCGTGGACCTCGACAGCAGCGGAACGGTCACCATCTCCGAGTTGCAGAAGGTGTTCAATGCGTTTTTGGGGTTGTGAGCAAAGTTAGATATTCGGGTCGTGTACAATCAGAAATTTCACTGATTAGCGACAGTCCTCTGCATCCAAACTCTCCCTTCACGTCAAGGGGATAGTCGGGGTGGGGATGGGGTGAAACTGGCTCAAAGCACCCCCTACCCCTCCTGCCCTACCCTTGAAGTGAACCTTTCCGACCCCGGCACGCCCCTGGCTTCGACACTGTGGAGCTTGGCGAGGGGTACCTGGTCGAGGTGCGGGAGAATTTCTCCCTAACGGCCCACGACTTTTTGGACGTCTAGACGACTTCTCCGAATACCGGACGAATTCTCCGGCGCACCGGACGAATTTTCCGAAGACCGGACAACTTCTCCGAATGCCGGACGAATTCTCTGAATATCGGACGACTTCTCTGAAGATCGGACGACTTTCCCAGCGCACAGGACGAATTTTCCGAAGACTGGACAAATTCTCCGGCGCACCGGACGACTTCTCCGAAAACTGGACGACTTCTCGGGCGGACAGGACGACTTCTCCGAAAACTGGACGACTTCTCGGGCGGACAGGACGACTTCTCAGAAAACCGGACGACTTCTCGGGCGGACAGGACGACTTCTCAGAAAACCGGACGACTTCTCGGGCGGACAGGACGATTTCTCCGAAAACCGGACGACTTCTCGGGCAGACAGGACGACTTCTCAGAAAACCGGACGATTCTCGGGCGGACAGGACGACTTCTCCGAAAACTGGACGAATTTTCCGGCCTACCGGACGACTTCTCCGAAAACCAGACGAATTCTCCGGCGCCGAGCGCGAGTCCATCCCTCCCCACCCCGACCCTCACTGTCATTTAGTCAACGAGGGGGCCTTAACTGTGTCCCCACTGAGAAGTTGGGGGAAAGGCTCGCGCAGCGAGCCAGGGGGCTCTCTGCCGGCGGAAATACTCTCCTGCTTAACTTCGTTCAGATTCCCCCTGTTTTGATAGTAGAGACAGAACCGCAACTGCCAGGGGAAAAACCTTAACTTAACGGCAGTGACCTCTGGAAGAGGAGGGCCGGGGGCTTTTTAACGAAGATTCGAGCGGATCAGCAATGATGTTGGGTAAATGGCTTGGCTTAGATGTTTCTGTTGTTTTGGCATCGACTGTGACGGCAACGCAATAGTGACAGGTTGCGAGATGTAAAATTGATCAACATGTTCCTGGAACTGAAACAGGTAAATTGGTGGATGTACTTGGACATCAGGGCTGGTACCACCATGACGGAGCTTCAGAAGGTGACCTACCCGGCTTTGGTATTGTGAACCATAGATAATTTCTTATGTCTTGCCGGTATCGGCATTTCTCTCATAGGGAGCTTGTTTGAGTAGGAATTCGTGAATGTCCGTCTAAGGGACAGTTACACTATTCGATGTGCGATGACCTTTTTCTTTTGCAAGAATTATTTCAAAACGGTAAGATGTGACCCGAGCACAGAATATAGAACTCGGTTTCTTTTTTCTACTAAGGTTGGAGATGGTAAGGTTTATTTCATGAGCAGTGAGGCAATCCCTTGCTGGGTTGTCATGCTGAGGAAGGTGGCAATGTGACAAATTTGCAACATGCCGGTGCGAACCAACTAGGTAAAATACAATAACTGCCCAGATAGATTACATTCAATCAGCAACAGGAGGAAGTTTATGAAACAGGTGCAAGGTATATTCGCAAGTATTGCTGCCGCTATGCTGCTGGCCGGTTCCTGCTACGCAGGCACGGTCGATCTCCCCCGCACTGGGCAGCAGACCTGCTTCGACAGCGCCGGAAAGACGATCGCCTGCACCGGCACCGGCCAGGACGGCGACAAGCAGGCAGGAAACCCCTGGCCGGTGCCGCGCTTCACCGACAACAACAACGGCACGGTCACCGACAACCTGACCGGACTGGTCTGGCTCAGGAACGCCGGCTGCTTTGCAAGTAAGGCTTATAATTTCAGTGATTCCATTGCCGCCTGTTCAGCACTGGCCAACGGCGCCTGCGGCCTCTCGGATGCCTCAAAGGCTGGTGACTGGCGCCTTCCCAATATCAATGAATTGCGCAGTCTGGTGGATTATTCCCGAGTCAGGCCGTCCCTCTCCGCGGGGCATCCGTTTTACAACGTGCAAAGTTATCTCTATCGCTCCTCCAGTGACGCCTCCAATTCCGCCTATTCGATGAACGTGTCGATAAATGATACTACTGGCAATTACGGATCCGGTGTAGTGACGGACGGGAGCAATACTGGCTGGGGCGGTAAGACTTATAACGGCGCGGGTATAATGAATGTTTGGCCTGTTCGCAACGCTCAGTGAAACTGTTACGCATTTGATGCACGTATCTCGACGACTTTTGCTTGCGTCACTCTGGCAACCTGACTGTTTCGCTTGCTCACCTGAATCTGCATACTAGTTCTTATCTGATTTTATGACTTTGGAGGCGCTGCATGAAACGCTTTTCCCTACGACGGCTTGCCGCCGTCGTCACTCATATTGCATTTTTTGCAGCCCCATTGTCCGCCTTTGCCACCGGTGCCACCAGCCTCCCCATTGACCTTCCGGCAACCGGCCAGCCCGGCTCCACCGGCAAGACCTTGCCCTCCCCCCGCGCTACCGTTACCGTTACCGCGGGCGGAAGCTTCATCACCGACAACCTGACCGGTCTGGTCTGGCCCCAAGCCGCAAACCTGCTGGCGACCAGCTACGCCTCGTTCGACACAGAGGGGACGGCCGGTGACGGACTGGTCAGCTGGCAGAAGGCCCTCGACTTCGTCAAGAAGTTGAACACGGACGGCTACCTCGGCGCCAGCGACTGGCGCCTTCCCAACCTGGACGAACTGGCGAGCCTGTACGACTATTCCAAGAACCCGGCTGCCGCACTGGGCTTCACCGGCCTGAGCATCTCCACCTACTGGAGTTCCACCAGCTACGCCGCTGACACCACCCAGGCCTGGACGGTCAACCTGCAGAGCCCCGGCATATCGAACGCGGGCAAAACCGGCCTCTGCCCGGTGCTTCCGGTGCGGGGCGGGAGGGTTATCTCGGTGTCGTCTCCCGATTCGACCGCTCCCTCCATCCTGGCGTTCCGGCTCCCCCAGACCTGGGCCAGCAAGACGGTTCCCATCCAGGAACTGACCATGGTCGACGACATCGGGGTCACGGGAGTCTGGATGAGCGAGGACCCCACGGCGCCGTCGGCGGGCGCGGCCGGCTGGCAGACCTCCTACAACTACACCTTCGCCGCCTCCTATACCTTCCCGAGCTCCGGAGCGCACACCCTGTACGTCTGGCTGAAGGACGCCGCCGGTAACGTGTCGGCCAGCAAGAGCGCAACGGTCAGCATCGCTCAGAGCGCCAACCTGCTCACGGCGTATGCGCCTAACGTCGCGTTGCCGGCAACCGGGCAGACGATTTCCTCCGTGGCCGGAGACGATGCCAGCCTGCAACTGGGAGTCGCCTGGCCCGCGGCACGCTTCACGACCGTCGGCAACTGGATAGTGTCCGACAACCTGACCGGGCTTTCCTGGGTGAGACCGGGAAATCTGATGGCGGTCCGGGACCCCGGCTTCGATGCCGACGGGACCGCCGGCGACAGCCTGGTGAGCTGGCAGCACTCGCTGGACTACGTGAAGAAACTCAATGCCGAGAACTTCCTCGGCTTCAGCGACTGGCGGCTCCCCGAGGTGAACGAGCTCTCCAGTCTGATGGTGTACGACGCGGCGAACGTGCGCCCCTTTACCGATCTCGGCACCAGCTACTGGAGTTCGACGAGCTACGCCGGTGACGCCTCCCAGGCCTGGAACGTGAACCTGCAGGTCCCGGGGGTCAGCCTCGACTCCAAGAGCACGGCCGCGTACGGAGTGCTACCGGTGCGTGGCGGCAGGGTAATCGCCAGGTCGGCGGCTGACAGCTCCCCCCCGGTAATACTCGCGTTCCGGCTGCCGCAGACCTGGGCCAGCAAGACGGTTCCCATCCAGGAACTGACCATGAACGACGATATCGGCGTCACCGGCTACTGGATGAGCGAGGACCCGACGGCGCCGTCGGCTGGCGCGACAGGGTGGCAGACCTCCTACAACTACACCTTCGCCGCTTCCTATAGCTTCCCGAGCTCCGGAGCGCACACCCTGAACGTCTGGGTCAAGGACGCGGCCGGAAACGTGTCGGCCATGGCAAGCGCAAGCGTCAGCATCGCCGCGAGCGCCGACCAGGCCGCGACCTTCGCCGCGACGGTCCAGATTCCCGCGACCGGCGAGACGGCCTCCTCCATCGCCGGGGACGACGCCAGCCTGCAGCAGGGGGTCGCCTGGCCCGCGGCGCGCTTCACCACGGTCGGGAACTGGATGGTCTCCGACAGCCTGACCGGGCTTTCCTGGGTCAGGCCGGGCAACCTGATGACGGTGCGGGACCCCGCCTTCGATAACGACGGAACCGCCGGCGACAGCCTGGTGAGCTGGCAGCACTCTCTGGACTACGTGAAGAAACTCAACTCCGAGAACTTCCTCGGCTTCAGCGACTGGCGGCTCCCCAACGTGAACGAGCTCTCCAGCCTGATGGTGTACGACGCGTCCAACGTGCGCCCCTTCAACGATCTCGGCACGGTCTACTGGAGTTCCACGAGCTACGCCGGTGACGCCACCCAGGCCTGGACCGTCAACCTGCAGAGCCCGGGGATCAGCTCCTTTACCAAGAGCACCAGCCAGTACGGCGTGCTCCCGGTGCGCGGCGGCACGACCGTCTCCCAGGGGAGCGACACCGCGGCGCCCCAGATCCTCAGTTTCGCCCTCCCGGTCACCTGGGAGAGCCTCACGGTACCGATCTTCGCTCTCAGCGCTAACGACAACTTCGGGGTGACCGGCTACTTCCTGTCGGAAAGCGCCACGAACCCGGCTGCCGGCGACGCCGGGTGGCTCCCTGCGCGCCCGATCAATTACAGCTTCGCCACGGCCGGCGCCAAGACCGTCTACGTCTGGGTAAAGGATGCCGCGGGCAACGTCTCGACGCCGCTGAGCGCCACGACGACCGTCTCGGCCCTCCCCTTGGTCCCCTTCACCGAGAAGGTGCTGCTGCAGACCGGCCAGGCCGTCTGCTACGACAGCGGCGGCAGCGTCCTCACCTCCTGCGACGGCACCGGCCAGGACGCCATGGAACGTACCGGGGTCCCCCTGCCGGCAGTTCGCTTCAACAAGGGGGTCGGCGTCATGACCGATACCCTGACCGGCCTCACCTGGGTCAGGGACGGCAACCTGGTGAAGACGCTGAACGCCCCCTTCGACGCCGACGGCACGGTCGGCGACGGGGCCATGACCTGGCAGCACGCCCTGGATTTCATCGCCTGGCTGAACCTGCAGAAGTACCGGGGGCAGAACGACTGGCGGCTCCCGAACCGCAGCGACCTGCGCACCCTGGCGGACTACTCCAAAGGGGGTGGACTGCGCACCGCCCTGGAAGGGGCCGGCATCACCACCGGACTGCAGGACGGGTGGTACTGGTCCTCCAGCAACGCCCCGGACCGCCACAACGCCTGGGCCTTCTCCATGACCAATGGCTCGAGCGATTCCTTCGCCAAGGGGAACGTGTTGTTCCTCCTGCCGGTGCGCGGCGGCGCGAGCAGCGCCACGCTCAGCTACACGGACACGGACCAGGTGAGCTGCGCGGACTCCCAGGGGCAGCCCGCGGACTGCACCGGGACCGGCCAGGACGGCGAGATCCGGATCGGCCAGCAGCCCCCGGCCCCGCGCTTCGACACCTCCCGCCAGGTGATCGTCAACGACCCTTTAACCGGGCTTTCCTGGTCGCGCGACGCCAACCTGGTGCGCGACCTCGCGCCGGAGTTCGACGCGGACGGGACCCCCGGCGACGGCGCCGTCACCTGGCAGCACGCCCTGGACTTCGTCCGCCTGGTGAACCAGAAGATCTACCTGGGTTACAGCGACTGGCGGCTCCCCAACATCAATGAGCTCGCCTCGCTGGTCTCCCTGGAGGCGGCCAGCCCGAGCGACTGGCTCGGCACGAGCGGCTTCGGCTTTGTCGAGGCGGCGCCCTTCTGGTCCTCCACCAGCTTCGACGGGGGGAGCGCCTGGAGCGTGGACTTCTCCACCGGAGCGATCGACTACGTTGGCAAGACGGGGAACCAGCGGCTCCTGCTGGTCAGGGGCGGGGGGAGCACCTCCGCCGGGTCGCTCACAGTATACAAGAGCGGCACCGGAAGCGGGACGGTGAGCGGCGATAGCGGCCGGATCTCCTGTGGCGGGGACTGCTTCGAGTCCTATACCTCACTGGGCGGGAGTGTCACCCTGAGCGCGGCCCCCGAGGCGGGATCGACCTTCACCGGTTGGAGCGGCGCCTGCACCGGGACGG
>TBL_comb47_HYPODRAFT_10005875_pt1 | contig 13480 bp, 9 predicted proteins | sample TroBogypolimnion_40_FD_10682 | JGI IMG/M metagenome (IMG submission 10682)
TTCAAAAACCAATTCCTCCTGTTTCATTTTATGAACTGAAGACAAATTAGTCAGAACACTTCCACCAATCAGTCCGGCAATCAGAAGGGCTGCAATTGAAGCAACACGGATCCAAAAGTTGCGGATCAATGTTACGTTACCCCTTGTGTAGTTCTTTTCGATTATTCTATATTCAAGCCGTTTCCAATTTAGCCATCCAGTCTCGTCAAGTTCGGCTTTAATGTTCCATTGCTTTTTCGCCTCTTCAAATAATTCAAGATTTGCAGCATCGCGAAGGAACTCCGTCAGCAATTCATATTCATTGTCAGATAATTGACCCCTAAAATAGCGGTTGATGGTATATTGAAATTCCTGATGGTCCATTTTTTTATTCACCTTTTGCCTTAATAACGGCAAACTGGTCGTCTTACCCATCGTTAGGACAAAATATTTTTTACATAAAATCAGATTTTTTACAAAGGTCGCAAAGAATAAGCCTTTTCCCAGGACGAATAGTAATTCTCACCAAAAGAATTTGATTAAACTAGAAAAGGATTAATTATTGAAGTGGTTACTTATCAATTAAACTTTTAATTACCAGAACTATAATGACAATTGGCAATTCTTCGGAAAAATTTCTGCGAAATGATTGGAATGCCCTGGTAAGGTGCCGTTCGACATTCTTGATATTAATGTGAAGTTTTTCAGCTATTTCCTTATTTTTTAATCCTTCTACCCTGCTCAAAATAAATACCTCGCGACAATGTACCGGAAGGTTTTGAATGTTCAATTCAATTTTAGTTTTAAGTTCCTGCTCAATCAGGATGTATGGCTGGTTTCCTACAAAATCAATGCGGTACAATTCTTCATAATGTTGGGAATCCTGAATATTCGCCATATTATGTTGTATGACCCTCATGTGCTTTATAAAGTCAATACAACGGTTACGGACTAATTTATACAAATAAGCCTCAATATTTATATTTTCAATTTTATAATGATTTTCCCACACCTTTTCAAATACCTCAATTACAATATCTTGTGATATATCGTTATCTTTTATCACATGAGCTGCAAAGTCATTCAGCCGCACAAAATAAACAGCAAACAAATGTTGAAGCGCATTTATATCACCAGCATTTAATTGGTCCAAAATATCAGCACCCTTCTCAACACTTCTATCCATCTCTGTTATTCGTACATTTGGTTAATATAATAACAAAGGTAACAAATTAATCCATTAAGAATGCTGCAATAAAATAATTATACTTTGGATGTAAATACAATTACCAAAGTATAAATATTTTAAGAGTTAATGATTAAAAACGATTACTTTAATAGATCAGATCCCAAACGGACAATTTCCCCTTTTGTTGTTTGAACATCATAACGGTTGGAACCTTCGGCAACATGTAACATACCACCATTGCGGGAAAGGATAGCTGCCTTAATAACTTTGCCATTTTTCCATTGAAGGTCGATTACAAAGCCACCACGTGCACATAACCCTTTAACGGAACCTTCGGAAAATGCATCGGGCAGCGATGGCAAGAGCTGAATAGTATAACTTCCATCCTTATTTCCCGATTGGCTTTGTACCAACATCTCAGCAATTGCAGCCGTTGCACCAAAATTACCATCAATCTGGAATGGAGGATGATTATCGAATAAGTTTGGCAATGTTCGGGTTGCCAATAAATTGGACAGAAGCAGATAAGCATGGTTTCCATCCTGTAAACGGTTCCACATGTTGATTTTCCAGGCAAGGCTCCAACCAGTCCCACCATCACCACGACCTACAAGCGTTTTACGGGCTGCTTCGGCAAGTTCGGGTGTCCCAAGCATTGTAATCTGGTTGCCGGGATGCAATCCAAACAAATGGGAAGTATGTCGGTGATGAGGATCATTCTCTCTGTAATCTTCAGCCCATTCCATAATCCGTCCCGTGGAAGGACTTATGCGGATCGGAGCCAGATGATCCAATGTATTTTGACAGGCAGTCTGAAATTCCTGATCCTGTTTCAGAATAGTACAAGCCTCGATACAATGTGTCAACAGGTCATGAATGATTTCCAGGTCCATTGTGGCACCATAGGTAAACACGGATTTACTGCCATCAGGAAGGTAAAATTCGTTCTCCGGCGAATAAGAAGGATTGGTCACCAGTTTCCCCGGACATGCAGTCCCAGCAGGCGCTTCAATAAGAAAATCAAGAATAAATCGGGCAGCACCTTTCATTATTGGATAGGCACGATCCTTCAGAAATTTCAAATCACCAGTGTAGGTATAATGTTCCCAGGGATGCTGTGCCAGCCAAGCGGCACCCATTGGCCAAATTCCCTGAGGTCCGTCGGCAGGAGCAGTGAAACCCCAAGAATCGGTAAGGTGATGTACAACCCAACCTTTGGCACCATACAACACTTTTGCGGTTTTCTCACCTGGTTTGACCAATGCTTCGGTAAGATCAAAAAGAGGCAAATGGAGTTCCGACAAATTGGTAATTTCTGCCGGCCAGTAATTCATCTGTAGGTTGATATTCGTATGATAGTCAGCGTTCCAAGGCGGGTTCATCTGCCAGGCCCACAATCCTTGCAAATTTGCCGGCATTGTACCTGGACGTGAACTTGAGATTAACAGGTATCGACCATATTGAAAATAAAGCCCCACAAGATTATTGTCAGGAACACCCTTTTCTTTTGCAAGCTCCAGACGTTTGTCGATCGGCATCGCCAGTGTTGCTGCATCGGTTTTGCCAAGCTGCAAATCCACCCTTCCAAACAATCGCTGATGCTCTTTGATATGAGCAGCTTTAAGTTGTTCATATTTTTTTTTAGAAGCCGAATGAATAAAACCGGCACATTTCAAAACCGGGTCGATTGCCGGATCGAAACCTTTCGGCAATTGGTCAAGTCCGGCATAATTGGTGGCTCCGCTCACAAAAAGAGTAACTTCGTCAGCACCTTTTACCTTTAAGATTCCATTCTCAGTATTAACACTTCCCCCATTTGCAATTGCTTTTACCTGGGCAGCGAAACTAAGGCCTTGTGGATTATCTTCCCCATCTTTAATTGGAAGTCTCCCTTTAAGGACCAGCGAATTCTGATCGGATGTAACACCTTCACAAATCGCATCCTGTTGCCGTTTCATTGTCAGGTTGAAAGTAATCCTGCCTTTGTTGTCACTGGTTAAATGGATTATAAGTACATGATCCATTGGTGAGATAAACGACTCCCTGGAATACTTAATACCATCAGAAATAAAGTCTGTTTGGACAATTGCAGTGCCCAAATTTAAACCACGAACATATTGAGAAGCTTCTACGACTGGAGTATCAAACCAAATCTCGCCCAGGGATTGAAATGGTTTTACCCCTTTTGGCCGCCCCATCATATGCTTTCCGGCCAACTCGACAGCTTCGTTGTTCTTTCCTTCAAACAACAACCTGCGAACCTCAGGAAGATTTTCAAGTGAAGACGGATCATTTGGATCGAGTGGATAGCCATCCCATAATGTACTTTCATTCAACTGGATCCGTTCATCGGCAATTCCACCGAAAACCATTGCACCAAGCTGTCCATTACCCAATGGCATTGCTTCCTCCCAAACAGTTGCAGGTTTTTGATACCACAACATATACGCACCACCCGGATTTGTGCCACCATCCTTTACAACTGCACGGTCAACCCATTGCGCAGTAATTTTGCCTACACGCAAAGTGGCAGGAATTTTCTGCTCCTGATCCTGAGCCTTTGCAATTACACTTCCAATCAGGATAAAAATAAGATAGGTAAGAAATTTCATGATGTGTTAGTTTTAATTAAATTGTTAGCTATTAAAAAGTGACATATAAAAATCCTGAAAATGGAAAAAAGAAAAAAAGCCGCTCAACTTATCGTGAACGGCTTTTAATATGATTTAGAAGCTCATCAAGTGAACAACAGAATCAGGATATTTCCTATTCCAGCTTAAAGCTGATTGGAACTGTATAAGAGACCCTGACTGGAACACCCCTTTGTTTTCCGGGTTTCCACTTGGGAAGAGTCGAAACGACCCTTAAAGCCTCCTGGTCAACCGATGGGTCAACACCACGGGCAATTTTGGCATTGGAAACAGAGCCGTCTTTGTTAACAACAAAATTAACAAACACTTTTCCCTGAATTCCATTTTCCTGGGCAATCGTAGGATAAACAATTGCTTTTGCAATGTATTTACGAAGAGCCAGCTCCCCTCCCGGGAATTCAGGCATCTCTTCTACAACCACAAAGACCTGTTCTTCCTTAACCTCTTCTACTTCCTCCTTTTTCTGTTCGACAACTTCAACAACTTCCTTGTTTACTGTTGTAGAAACCTGTTCATCAGTCATCAACAATTTTGTTTGATCCTCAACTTTAACAGAGTCAACAACGACAGGGGCAACATACTTAACCACTGTTTGCTGTTCAGAAGGAGGTGGAGGTGGAGGTGGAGGTGGAGGCGGGGCTTCTTCTTTTTGAAGGTCGTTTGCCATTACAGCGATAACTTCATTCGCATCCCTTGCTTTCTGCCTGGCCTCACGGCTGGCCCTGATATAGGGAACGATGACGACTGTGGAAATGATAAATATACCGATCAGTAAAGCAAGCAGCACAACACGGTTGTACTTTTTCCGTAACTGATACGCTCCGTACTCCTTGTTTCTATTATCGAAGACTATGTCGTCGAAAGTTGGAATATATTGATATTCTTGTACCATACGTGTTTATATTTATTTTTTAGCTGTACCAGCTGGTGCAACAGAAGTATGGGGAATTCCTAAAGCAGTCTCCACCATGCCCTCTTCAATCCAATTGATGTCGGTAATAATGTAACGGGCAATCCCTACAATAGACATCTCATCAATGATATCGACAAAATTTTTATATTTCGCTTTCTTGTAGAATTTGATCAATACAATTGGGCCGGTATCATCATCTTTCTTAAGTTGACGGATGGCTGACTGCAAAGAATCCTGTCTAATATTCAATTTGCCGGAAATAACATCCTGTTGGAACTGTTCAATCTTTTTAAACAGTGCCCTGTTTCTATCCAAAAGAACTTGTCGGATACCTGTTGCACTAAAGTTGGTTTCCTGTAATGGAACCAATGCAGCAGGATCGGGTTTACCTGGATACCAGTACACTTTGTCGTTTGAACCAACAATGATGTTAAGGGTGCGGCTATCAGCAATCTTCGGAGGTTCGACTTTTTCGTTTTTCTTGATTTTCTCAGGTAAAACGATTTCCATAACCTTAGGTTTGCTAAAAGCAGTCGTAAGCATGAAGAACGTGATAAGCAGACACATAAGGTCAACCATCGGCGTCATGTCTATGGCGGTTGAATGTTTTTTAGGTTTTTTCTTCCCGCCCTTGTGTTTATCTTCTTGTATAATTTCTGCCATGGTACTACTTTTTAGCGTCTTTAGTGTCAACTACTTCAACCTTCTCAAGGCTTGTGATCAAGCTGAACCTGTTTACATTCTTATCCTGAAGAATATCAAGAACTTTTTTTACAAGCGGATATTCTACACTGCCGTCTCCTTTAATCAGAGCATTAACTGAAGGGTTAACCTCGCGGGCAAAGAGTACCCATAATGCCATCTGGTTATCAGTTGAATCAATAGGGATCCCTTTTTGAAAACGATCTCTTTCTTTGGAATCTTTAGCTGCAAGGTATGCTTTGAAATCCTTTATATTCACACCAAATGGTGCGGAGTTCTTTTCAAAGTAACGCAGTTCTTCCGGGGTGAATACGATATTGTATCTCTTTCCCATTTCCTCTAAAATCTTGGGTCTGAAATGCAAAATAGTATCCGGGCCATTGTCCACATTGAAAAATACCCTGTTATCTGATGCGATAGTCACAGTCATAATATTGGCATCAGGGGTCTTTTTTTCAGATACAGAAAATGGCACGTCAACCTTCGCCGGCTCAGCAGGCCTCATTGTAGCTGTCAACATAAAAAATGTCAGCAGCAACGAAAAAAGGTCCACCATCGGCGTCATGTCAACATGGGGCGATTTATGTGGTATTTTAATCTTTGGCATGCGATAAATTTAAATTTTTAATGAACCAAAAGAATTAAACCCAGACGATTATTTCCTGATTCTGGTTGCGAATGTCTGAGTTAGGCTGAAGCCTGCCTCATCAATTCTGAAGGTGAAACCGTCAATTTGTGATGAGAAATAGTTGTAAAAAATGATTGCTAATGTAGAGCCGGTGATACCGAATGCTGTATTGATCAACGCCTCTGAAATACCGGTTGCCAATGCCAATGCATCAGGTGCACCAGCCTGGGCCAGAGCCATGAAAGCACGAATCATACCAAGTACAGTACCGATAAGACCGATCAAAACCGAAATGGAGGCAAGGGTTGACAGAATAACCATGTTCTTGGAGAGCATAGGCAATTCCAATGCGGAAGCTTCTTCCAAAGCCTGTTTCATTGATGTAATCTTCTGGTCTTTCTCAAGTGATTTGTCATTTTCGAGGTCCCTGTAACGGAGTAAACCTGCTTTAACAACGTTTGCTAATGAACCTTTCTGTACATCACAAGCTGCGATAGCGTCCTCAACCTTATCTTTGGAAGTTAAGTTCTGGATATCGGCAACAAATGTATCTAAACTGCCTTTACCTTTTACTTTGTACAATGTTATAGCCCTTTCAAAAATGAAAATAATAAGGACAAGAATACATGTCATCAAAACAGGAACAATAGGACCTCCCTTAAACAGTGTACCCATCAAGTTTCCTGGAAGCGGTGTACCTTTTGGATTTCCACCTTCAAAGTTAACTGGGCTACCCATGACATTAGTGTACAGGAAGTACGCTACTAAAAATGCAATTACGATAGCAGCAAAAGCAAAGATTGACTCAAACACTTGCTTAAATGATCTGGAATTTTTACTCATCTTTTTTAATTGTTTTCGTGGTTAAATAAAACTTATTATGAATCTCTATTATTGTTATGTTGATTCCAAATTAATTACTTTTTAAGAACAGCACTGTAATTCCGATTCTTTGTAATGGGTATTTCAATCGTTTGAAATCCTTTTGCACTAATTACCAAAACAGTTGAAGCTTCGGGCATAGTGAATTTGTATTCCCCTTTTGCATTTGTCCATGCTTCGGCAGCCGTATCCTTAACCCTTACAGAAGCACTGGGAATCGGCGTTCCAGATTGATCCTTGATCACACCCGAGATTTCATTCGGACTTGCTTTGGGTTTGGCATTTGTTTGTAAGGCTGCAATGTACTGAATTGAAGCCTTGGCAGCAGAATTTCCAGGATCGATGGCCAGAATCTTGTTATAGATATCTGTAGCCCGGTTGTACTCACCTGTTGTCATGTACAGTGCACTTAGAGAACCATACGCTTTAATCATGAAATCCTTATTGTTCGGATCAAGGTTGATCATCCTGTTATAGTATGATTTTGCAGCATCAAAGTTACCCGACTGCATGGCATTATAACCTAAATAACGGAGTGCGTCAAAAATTTCGTTGGCATATTTTACTGAATCAGAAGAGGCTATTGAAATCAAAGCAGCGAACTTCTCTTTGGCTAATCCCAGTTTGGCGTCAGGATCCTTTGCAGCAGCATTATTGGCACTCCACAAATAGCCCGGAATATGATCAGGATGTTTATGGATCAGCTGATTAAAGATAGTATCGGCACGATCAAAATCTTTGCCCTGATAATACGCCTTACCAATCTGAAGGTAATTATCTTCTCCGTCTTTACCTCTTGGAATCATCCTCCTCCATGTACCGGCAGCATCCGAAAATCTTCTGTGAGTATAGAATGTATTCGCCTTTTCCTGCATCAGGTTCAAATCCTCCTGAGTAAAGGTGATTGCTTTTTCATAAGCATCATAGGCTTTGGCCAATTCTTTATCCATTAAAGCAATACTACTTTGAATTTCAGTAACTTTTGCAACATATGGATCTTCACTGACCTTTTCCTTTTCCTTGGCAGCCCCTTTTAGTGATTCATTTTTTGTTCTAACCGTTGCCAATTCAGCATTGGCCTTTTCAAGATCTCCCTGTAATTTGGGATAATTCTGATTTTTCTTCAGAATGATCCTGGCATAGTAGATGTAGTCCTTTTTCAGGATCCTGTCAGGAGGAAGATTCTGAAAGAGTCGGTCCATATAGGCAAGAGCCTCAGGATATTTTCCCATTTCATAGGAAGAATAGCCTGCGATACGGTTCAGATAGGTCCTTGATTTGTCAACTGCGAAAATATCTTCCACATTTTTAATGACTTCTGCATAACTCTTAGAATAGAATAAGGCATTAACATATCTGATTTTTGCAGGAATATTCTGATTGGTGAGGGTAAGGTAAGTCTCAAAATATTTTTTTGAATCTGCAAACCTTCCAGCCATAGAATAAAGAGTCCCTAGTTCGCGATAAGCAGGGGCAAAGTTCTGATCCAGGGCAATCGCCTGTTCAAAATAAGGAATCGCAGCCATCAGATTCCGGCCTTTAAAATAGATAGCACCGATTTTCATATTGGCCAATGGCGATTTTGGATCAAGATCCTGAGCCTTGTTGTAGTTTTTAATCGCAAGAGAACCATTATTGACTAACAGGTAAATATCACCCGCAATTATAAAAATAGCCCCATTTGTTTCGTCGATGGTTAAAGCTTCACGCAAAAAGGGCATTGCAGCCGTTGTGTCAACTTTATCAAATACAATGAACGACTCTGCCAACTTGGCCAAAGTAAACGCATACTCTTTAGGATTAACAATCTTACTGACCTTTTTATAAGGTAAAAGGAAACTTTTTGCTTTTGCCCTCATCTGTTCTGCGGTCGGTTGGTCTCCCAAATAAGACGAAACTTTTGCCAAACCTACATAATTGAGCGGGTCATTGGCATTTAAGGCTATCCCCTTTTCATACAGTTGTTTTGCCTCTGCAGTAACAACTTTCAACGAGTTTGAAATGGAATCAGAAAAGAAGTTCAGCATCGTATTTTCCCCTAATCGGTAGTAAATCTGACTGGTTGGTGCACTTTTCGCCAGATTCTGCAGAATCTGATCAGCCTTGTCAAATTGTTCATTATTGGTAGCGGTTATCGCTTCCTCAAGTGTTTGGGCTTTTAATCCATATGCACTGCATACAATTAGCAATACCAGAATTAATGAAATTTTTCTTACAAGTTGACTTATCATATATATTTATGTTAAAAATTATTTCTTATCTGGATCAAACGGATAGGCATTGTAGCAGGCACTAACCCCGATTTTAAAACTATCCTCTGTCCCTGTTCTGCTGCAACCCAAATGATAAAGCCAGAGCCTAATCCCTGAAAGGTTTCTCTTGATACCATATTTACCTTTCTTGTAAAGGGGTAGGACTTATCATAGATGGAGCCTTGAACAGGCATAAAATAAGAACCTGGGTCTAAAACCCGATGCGAAACAGCTGCAATTTTAACTTTATGTGTAAAAGAGAGGCTTGTAGAATCCCTGTCACAAATCCAATTGACACTGACAAGGCCCAAAGCTCCCTTGGTAGAATTAACATAGTTAATGACCTCTTCATTGCTCTTAAGCGAATAAAAATTGGAAGGCAACTGTGCGTCAAGATGAAACTCTTCCTTGAAATAGCGGATGTTTGTTGATTTTTCATTATCAAAAACAGCAACGATTTTCCCTAACTTGGAGGCCGGGTTAATTTGTTTCCAATCATTCAATTTTCCGGTAAATATGTCATTGACATTCTGATAGGTGAAGAGCGAATCTTTATTCTCTTTGTTCAGCACAAGCGCAATAGCATCATAGGCTATTGTAGTCGTTCTAACTATTATTTGCGTATTCCGAAGCAATTCAATTTGTTGATTGGTTGGTTGCCATGCTGTTACAACTACTTTTACAGAATCATTAAGGAATGCTGTGATTAAATCTTTTTCCGGAATGTAATTTGGTGTAATATGCGCATACTTATAAAGCGTGGTGAAGGTATTAATTTCAGCATCGACGATGGGTTGGAACGAAGGATCAGCAACAATCCGAATATTTCCTCTTGTCGGAGTTTCGGTAATTTCAGAGGATTTGGGATTGGAACATTGGATAGTAAACATTAGTATAACGATTATACTACTGATTAATATACCATTGGACTCCACAACCTTATGTTTAAATAACCACTTCATAAATCAATTAGTAAGGGTTGAAATTTGATGCAATAATACTAAATCAAATTTATTACTGGCAACAAAATGCAATATTTTTATTTATTTTGATGCAATTCGTAAATTACCTGTCAATCCTCGTCCGTTTCGAAAAAATTTTCCCTGATCTTTTGGTAAGCAATTATTGCTCTGAAACCTCCGTAAAGGATAAGCGGAATGGCAAAAATTGACCGTAGGGCAATATCTACGTGACTGAATATTGGTGCGAAAAGTAAGGTGTACGCAAGTCCCAGATAAAAGAAGATCATCGTTGTCCCGAAAATCGTCATTACTTTGTCATAAAGTCTGCTATTGCTCATTTTGGTTTTTATTTCTTTTTGGCAAATATAAGCAATTTGTGACAGATTTAATCCTATCTATTGCCTGTTCATTCATAAAAAACATTAAAACAAAATTTCATTTTAAGACGACAATATTCCGTTTTCAATATTTAAAAAACAAATAATCAGTATATTATACAATTTAGAAAAAAGAATTCCCGGTTTAAATTTTTTAACATACTAATTCGTATTTTTTACCCTACAACCTGAAAACCGGATTCTGAATCATGTCAAAGTTGATTCAATTTAATCTAATTCATTAATATTCAAATCTCTTTCAGCAAATTTAGCAAATCAACAGTCGATAGCCTGGCACTTTGGTCTGTCCCGTCCAGCAAACTGTCAGCAAGGTCCCTTTTGGTGGCATGCAGCCTTACAATTTTTTCCTCAATTGTATTTTTTGCGACTAAACGATAGATGGTTACTGGCCTTGATTGACCAATACGATGGGCGCGGTCACTTGCCTGGTCTTCAACAGCCGGATTCCACCACGGATCAAGGTGCAGCACATAATCAGCCGCAGTCAGGTTTAAACCGAGTCCACCTGCCTTTAAACTGATCAGAAATAGTTCTCCTTTCCCAGTTTGAAAAGCTTTTACTGCCAACTCGCGATTTATTATTGATGTTGAACCATCAAGGTATTGATATTCGATCCCTTGCCGGTCAAGCTCGTTTCTGACAATTGACAGATGTCCTACAAACTGACTAAACACCAGGGCCCGGTGCCGGTTTACCCTTAACTCTTCAACAATTTCAAAAAAAGCTTCCAGTTTTGAAGATGGTAACTGTATCTCTTTGTTAACCAATAAAGTATTACAGCAAGCAAGCCGAAGTCTTGTAATTTCGGCCAACGCCTGAAGATGTTGTTGTCCATTTGGGCCATCATTGTTTTCAATTATATTGATGGCCTCACGCCGTAATACCTCATAGAATGCCATTTCATGATCACTCAAGGTAACTGAATAGGTTATTTCGGTTTTGGGCGGCAATTCGTCGAGCACTTTATTCTTAGTCCTGCGCAAGATAAAAGGCGTAATCAATTTTTTCAGTTGGTTTTTCGGACCAGGTAAGTCCGGTTTCACATACCGATCGGTAAATTGCGCCAATGTGCCCAGTAATCCGGGGTTACAGAAATTAAAAAGGTTCCATAACTCTCCCAAATGATTCTGAATAGGGGTACCTGTCAGGACCAACTTAAAGTCAGCTTGAATGTTCATTGCAGCTTTCGACGATTTTGTCTGAGTATTTTTGATGGCATGGGCCTCATCCAAAACGGCCATGGACCAGTTAATTTTTGAAATCCGCTCCTCCTCGCTCTGAAGCAAGCCATAAGTAATCACCAATACGTCAAATGGGATCAATGAAGCAAAAATATCTGTACGGTTTCCTGCCTTCAGGTTTACAGCATTCAGGGAGGGTGCAAACTTTTGAAGTTCGTTACTCCAGTTTGGAACCACTGAAGCAGGAGAAACAACCAGCAAAGGTCCGTATTCCGCCTGGGTTAGCATCATTGTAATCGCCTGAATAGTTTTTCCAAGACCCATATCGTCAGCAAGGCAGCCACCAGCACCCCAGGTTTTAAGGCGTGTCATCCATCGGAACCCATCTTCCTGATAGGGTCGCAATTCAGCATCAAGCGTAGGTGGGATGGGTGTATCCGTCCATGTGGAATTTTGGATCTGCTTTTGAAAATCTTTCCATGACTTGTCACTCTTAAAGGATATAGCATTGCCGGTGATCTCTTCAAGGGCATGGGTTGCAAACCGGTTGACCAGAATCTCCTTTTTATCCACGGTGACAAATCCAGAGAGTTCGTCAATTTGTTTTTTTAGCTCTTCTGTAAGGGCAAGAAACTCACCGGAACTCAGTTCAACAAAACGGCCTTTGCTTTTTCGGGTCAGTGCCATCAGTTCTTTCAAGCCTATCACTGTCTCCTCGTCAATACGGAGTTCACCATCCAATTCAAACCATAACCCTTTCCCTTTTGCACGAAGGTAGAGGTTGGCAAACGATGCCGACTTTTTCAATCTGAAACGCTCACCTTCGGGCCATTCTATCAAAGCTATTTCGGAGTGTTTACCTATAATTTCAAGTAAATTAAGACATTCGTAGGGATCTGAAAAGACTGCTGACTCCTCCGACATATCCGTATCAAGTACCAAAGCAATCGCATTGGTCAATTTTTCGGTATTTTTCTTCTCTTCCGTAAGGTTCCTGATCGTCTGGCATTTTTCATTGTCCACCAAGCCATAGACAACTTTGCTCCCCCGGGCAGGTTTTACATAAGGAGGTTCGGATCCCAATGGTTTTACAAACAGTTCGGCCCTCAGCCCGTCACCAACAGGAAAGATTTGTACCCTTAAACGTGGGTCGGATGGAATAGATTTAACTGCCAAACTTTCTGTAATATCGGTATGGACTGTGATTACACTACTCAGGTTGGAAACCGTTTTAAGGAGTTTTTCCTTCCCTTTGGACGGGATTGTAACACCCTTGTTGATCATCCTTATAATTGATTGTTGTTGAGATGTTAAGGAGACTAACCGATATCGTGTCTGGGTCTCCTTGATCAAAACAATCCTCTTCTCAGGATCTTCAATGTTGGTTTTTAGCCTAATCCCATTCCTAAGTGATTCAGTAAAAACTTCTGGTTGGGATTTGACCAATTCGACAGATACAGAAGGGTTTGAATTTAAAAATAAAAACGGATGGCCGCATAATTCATAAACGGCGAGGTTAAAATCCATACCAAATTCCGCAGCGCCATAATAACCGGATGCTGATGAAATGGAGGCAGATACCCGGCGGTCCTGGTCGGTCATCCCCTCAACGGACAATTCTTTAAACCGTTTTAGTGCAATATTTCTTCCGGTACTCCAACCCCCTTTTACAGTAATCGTTTGAAGGATTGGTTGAATCATCTTTCTTTCAAAATCCACGAAATAACAGATCCTGGAGCCTGA
>TBL_comb47_HYPODRAFT_10005876_pt1 | contig 13480 bp, 1 predicted proteins | sample TroBogypolimnion_40_FD_10682 | JGI IMG/M metagenome (IMG submission 10682)
GGTGAATCCAGTTGGGCCAGTCATACCAGTCAAACCAGTCCAACCGGTCATACCAGTTGCACCAGTGGGTCCAGTCGTGCCTGTCGTATTTGGACCGGTCGCCCCAGTTGTGCCTGTTGATCCAGTGAAACCGGTGGGACCAGTCATACCAGTCAAACCAGTCCAACCGGTCATACCAGTTGGACCAGTGGGACCAGTTGTGCCTGTAGTATTTGGACCAGTCCAACCAGTTGCGCCAGTTGAACCGGTGAAACCAGTTGGGCCAGTCATACCAGTCAAACCTGTCCAACCGGTCATACCAGTGGGACCCGTAGGGCCAGTTGTGCCTGTAGTATTTGGACCAGTGTATCCAGTTGTGCCAGTTGAACCGGTGAATCCAGTTGGGCCAGTCATACCAGTCAAACCAGTCCAACCGGTCATACCAGTTGGACCCGTGGGTCCAGTTGTACCTGTTGGACCGGTGGGACCCGTGAAACCAGTCGATCCAGTCGATCCAGTCGATCCAGTGGGACCCGTCATGCCAGTCCAACCTGTCCAACCTGTCATACCAGTTGATCCCGTGGGACCAGTTGCGCCTGTAGTATTTGGACCAGTCCAACCAGTTGTGCCGGTTGAACCAGTGAATCCAGTAGGTCCGGTCATACCAGTCAAACCGGTCCAACCAGTCATACCAGTTGGCCCAGTGGGTCCAGTTGTGCCTGTCGTATTTGGTCCGGTTGGCCCAGTAAAGCCAGTTGATCCTGTGAAACCAGTTGGGCCGGTCATTCCAGTCAAACCAGTTTGCCCAGTGACACCAGTCCATCCCGTCCATCCCGTCCATCCAGTCTGCCCAGTAAAACCAGTTGGTCCTGTAACACCGGTTGGTCCAGTGGGTCCAGTTCCTCCAGTCGATCCGGTAATACCGGTAAAGCCAGTATATCCAGTCATACCAGTTGGTCCTGTGACACCGGTTGGTCCTGTAAAACCAGTCATACCCGTAGGACCGGTGAATCCAGTTGGCCCTGTTATACCGGTTGGACCGGTCGCACCAGTTGAACCCGTGAAACCAGTAAGGCCGGTTGGACCAGTAACTCCAGTCGCTCCCGTTCCTGGAGGTCCAGTGACGCCTGTCAAGCCAGTTGGTCCAGTCATGCCAGTAGGCCCGGTGTCACCAGTAGGTCCAATAGATCCAGTCACACCAGTCTGTCCAGTATAACCGGTCGCTCCTATTCCGGGAGGTCCTGTCATTCCGGTTGGTCCGGTAGAACCTGTTAATAATCCAGTCGGACCAGTAACACCGGTCCATCCAATAACGCCGGTCCATCCAGTAAAACCTGTATAACCAGTTGGTCCTGTTCCAGCAATTCCCGTAAAACCGATTGGTCCTGTTGGTCCTGTTACACCAGTCGGACCAGTCTGGCCAGTGAATCCCGTAAAACCAGTAGCCCCAGTCCAACCGGTGTAACCAGTAGGACCTGTTCCCGCAGCCCCAGTGAAACCAGTCGGACCTGTTGGGCCAGTTAGACCAGTTGGGCCCGTCATGCCGGTAAAACCAGTGGATCCTGTAAAACCTGTGGGTCCCGTGAATCCAGTCTGTCCGGTAAATCCAGTTTGACCAGTTTGACCCATGAAACCAGAAGGTCCAATTGATCCTGTAAATCCAGTTTGACCAGTTTGTCCGGTTGGCCCCATTATACCAGTAGGTCCTGTCGCGCCCGTAAATCCGGTCGTACCTGTGGTGCCTGTAAAACCGGTTGGTCCCATCATGCCAGTAAAACCAGTGGATCCTGTAAATCCGGTTGGACCTGTCGTGCCAGTAAAACCTGTTGGTCCGGTCATTCCGGTGAATCCAGTTGGTCCAGTTGCTCCTGTCGGTCCGGTGGGGCCAGTTGTTCCCGTTACTCCCGTCCAACCAGTCTGACCAGTTGGTCCAGTAAATCCAGTGGTTCCAGTGATACCAGTCCATCCAGTCACACCTGTTGGTCCTGTTGGGCCAGTCATGCCGGTCGATCCAGTGAAACCAGTTGGACCTGTTTGGCCAGTCCAACCTGTCCATCCAGTCGTGCCAGTCATGCCTGTCATACCTGTAAAACCAGTGAGACCAGTTGGTCCAGTTACGCCCGTCATACCGGTAAATCCGGTTGGCCCAGTTGATCCCGTTGTGCCAGTCATTCCTGTTGGTCCAGTTAATGATGCACCGGTAGGGCCTGTAAAACCCGTTTGACCAGTCTGTCCAGTTGTACCAGTAAATCCGGTTGGTCCAGTCATTCCAGTAGGACCCGTCATCCCAGTAGGACCGGTTTGCCCGGTTACACTTTGTCCCTGAGCACCGGTCCATCCAATAGATCCAGTTGGTCCTGTGATTGTCCCAGTAGGTCCTGTTATACCAACCGCACCAGTCCATCCAGTTGGACCAGTTCGTCCCGTCTGACCAGTTAGACCAGTTACACCAGTTGCGCCCGGTGGCCCAGTAAAACCGGTGGGTCCAGTAACTCCAGTAGGTCCTGTGGCGCCAATCGATCCCGTGGCACCAGTAGGTCCTGTAAATCCCGTAAAACCGGTCGGTCCTGTGGCACCCGTCGTCCCAGTTGGTCCAGTCATGCCGGTAAATCCAGTGAAACCAGTCGGTCCCGTGGCGCCAGTTGGCCCAGATGTACCGGTAAATCCTGTTCGGCCGGTCGAGCCAGTTGATCCGGTTGGGCCAGTTGATCCAGTTGATCCGGTTGATCCAGTTTGTCCCGTTGCACCAGTTGCGCCGGATGATCCTGTCGAACCAGTCGAACCGGTCGTTCCTGTTTGACCCGTTGCTCCGGTCGTTCCAGTTGATCCTGTCGTTCCAGTTTGTCCCGTCATACCAGTTTGTCCCGTTGGACCCGTTGCCCCCGTTGCCCCAGTTGATCCTGTCTGACCAGTTGTGCCTGTCGAACCAGTTGCTCCAGTAGATCCCGTTGCTCCAGTAGATCCCGTCGATCCAGTTGATCCCGATTGACCTGTGGGACCGGATGCTCCCGTGTTTCCAGTTGTCCCAGTTGTCCCAGTTGTCCCAGTTGGACCAGTTAGACCAGTAGAACCAGTAGATCCAGTAGATCCGGTTGTCCCGGTTGGTCCAGTCATCCCAGTCATCCCAGTTTCTCCTGTAGAACCAGTGAAACCAGTTGATCCAGTTCCGGATGTTCCGGTTTGTCCAGTTTGTCCAGTTTCTCCATCGCGGCCCGCAAACCCAGTGGGTCCAACCGCACCAGTTGCTCCTATTCTACCCTGAAACCCAGTAAGACCAATTAAACCAGTAAATCCTGTTGCTCCGGTTGGTCCAGTTGGCCCAGTTTGTCCGGTTGGTCCAGTCGCACCAGTCGCACCAGTAGGTCCTGTCGTACCAGTAGATCCCGTCGCACCAGTAGATCCCGTCGGTCCCGTAGGACCGGTTGGACCAGTGTCACCGGTTGTACCAGTGTCTCCAGTTGGCCCAGTGTCACCGGTGTCACCAGTTGGACCAGTTGCACCAGTTGGACCAGTCGTGCCAGTGTTACCAGTTGCACCAGTTGGTCCCGTTTGCCCAGTTCGCCCGGTATTTCCTTGGGCGCCGGTGGGTCCAGTAGGTCCAGTTGGTCCCGTTGCACCCGTTTCACCAGTAGGTCCAGTTTGTCCGGTTTGTCCAGTTTGACCCATGACGCCAGTGATACCTGGCCCAGTTGCACCAGTTGTGCCCGTTGTGCCCGTTTGTCCGGTAGTCCCAGTAGATCCGGTTGGACCGGTTCGTCCAGTTACTCCGGTTGGTCCCGTTGGTCCCGTTTGCCCAGTTCGTCCCGTTTGCCCAGTTGCCCCTGTTGAACCCGTCGATCCGGTCGCCCCTGTGGGTCCCGTTTCGCCTTGAGCGCCAGTTGCTCCAGTGACTCCAGTTTCACCCGTCTGTCCTGTATCGCCGGTGTCTCCAATAGAACCAGTTGGACCGGTGTCACCTGTCGCGCCAGTATCACCTGTGGGCCCAGTATCGCCAGTTGAACCCGTTGCGCCTATCGGGCCCGTGGAACCCGTGGAACCCGTGCGCCCAGTTCTTCCAGTTGTTCCTGTTGGCCCCGTTGGCCCAGTTGAACCAGTGCGTCCAGTGGGTCCGCTGCATCCCGTTGCACCAGTCATACCAGTAGATCCGGTCGTTCCCGTATCACCCGTTGGTCCGGTCGTTCCTGTGGTCCCGGTTTGACCTGTAATTCCAGTTGCGCCGGTTCGTCCCGTGGGACCAGTTCGTCCTGTAGAACCCGTTTGTCCGGTTGGTCCGGTTGGTCCGGTTGGACCCGTAGGTCCTGTGGGCCCCGTTTCGCCAGTCGGCCCAGTTTCGCCAGTGGATCCCGTTTCGCCAGTCGTTCCCGTTTCGCCAGTGTCGCCCGTCGGACCGGTTGATCCAGTTGCACCAGTAGGTCCAGTTGGGCCCGTTTGACCGGTCATACCGGTGGAACCAGTGGGTCCAGTTGGTCCAGTGAAACCAGTCAAACCAGTTGATCCAGTGCGACCTGTTGGCCCAGTGGGACCAGTTTCGCCGGTTGGTCCTGTGGGTCCCGTGTCGCCATTCCCCGTGGGACCCGTAGATCCTGTTGGTCCCGTGGTCCCAGTTTGACCTGTGGATCCGGTAGGACCTGTTTCACCTGTGGAACCAGTGGTGCCTGTTTGGCCAGTTGCACCCGTGGGCCCAGTGGGCCCGATAGATCCTTTTTCTCCCTGAGGACCGACGATTTGACCAATATTGACCCAGTCACTAACACTTGCCGGATTATTGGTTACTGCAACCCATAAATTAGATGTGATGATATAACCGTCACCTCTTGCAGCATTTGTCGGTAAATCACCAGTGGTCGCAACTTCGCCGCGAATTGTGATGCTGCCGGGATTAATTCCTCCAACGGTTGAAGAGATTGGCAACTGGACAAAATTCCCAGATGCTTCGATGATTGCGTCCCCGATGTAGATTGTATGATTATCTACATAGAGAGATTTTGCGTGGATCTCTAAAAATCGTTGTCCAGATGCGCCGAGACTCCATGTATCTGTTTCAGAGGGTAGCAGATTTCCATCGACGATTCCGCTAAATGCGCCGGTAGGTCCAGTGGTGCCTGTTGCCCCTCGAGGTCCCTGAATTTGTGGATTATTACAACTGTTTTTTTTACCTAAATATTCATTGTAGCTTGAATATCTTGACATACTATATCCACTTTTTAAAAAAATCCACCTTTTACAAAAAGGTGGAGCCAAAATCCACTTTTTACACATTTATTTTGGCTACCAAAAGTGGTTTTATGAAAGTTGATTGTTTTTGTCAATTGTCATTACCTTTACAATCTTCTTTATGATCTTGTTTTCGCTATCATAATCATCGCATTTAGATCCACCTCCCATTGCCTCCAAAACAATCTTATTGTAAATATTGGAATACTTGGAATCATACTTTGTACAATCAGGGTATTTCTCTTTGTATAACTTGGTGCATTTACTGTTTCGAAAGGCAATTCGCTTAATTAGTTTCCTAACATTCTTGTTATCTTCATCATCTTTGATCCAAACACCACCATCCTTGATGTAGATAGTTTCTCTCTTTGGATCCGTACAATGAACCGGTCTTTTGGTAACATCCAATGCTTTTATGTTTTTTATTATGATATTGGAGATCCCTTCCACAAACCCAACTTGACCCATGTGTTCTAAATCATCAAGTTGAAACTTGATTGAATCAACAAACTCATTTATGTTCATAGCATCTTTGCAATCCTCATTCAAAAAGAGTTGCAGATTGAATGTTTTGTTATTGGAATTGACTGTATTGTTGGAAATTATTCCATTCTTACAAATATCTAATATCTGCTTCTGCATGTCTTGATTCTGTTTTTGTATCTCTTGATTCTGTTTCTGTAGCTCGTTCGTTTGTTTCTGTAACTCAAGATTCTGTCTTTGTATTTCATTATTACTTTTTACAACTTCAGATACAATGGTTATCAAGGCATTATCTTTTTGGCTTGCATCAACAGTGTTGTTTTGGTTTTCAATCACGACGAGACATTTCTTACGATGTGTGTAATAATTAGACGAATAACCGTAATTCTTACCACATATGCAGTCATATTTTATGGCGGATTTTTGTATGGGTTGTATATGATTTTGTATGTTTATATGTTTAGATGTTGAAATATGTCTATTCCAATCAGACATTTTACTGCATTTAAAGTTACACTTTTCACAAACAAAATCTTTGGGCGTTTTTTGGCGCTTAATTTCAGGCGTATTCATATATATTGCATACATATAAAAAACGCCTAAAGAAAACAGGTCAATGAAAAATAAAATTTTGTGCTCACAAACTGAAAATTTATTTTTTTGTGATCAGACGCTAAGAAAAAATATGGTAACAAAAATCAAAAATCCAAGACTTTGTAAGTAAAATGGAAAATGGACATTTATAAATGTCCAAAATCGATTTCCGAATTCACTTTTGGGAATCAAAAATTGATGATTTTATATATATTATCGTTTTTCCTACTTAAAGAACCAAAAGCGCGCCTTCGGCGCGTGCCCGACAATGAGACCTCACGCAAACGCCTCTGCATAAATGATCACATCCCGTAGGGACGACCAAACGGTCGGGGGCACGCGCCTTCGGCGCGCTTCCAATCAAAATTCATAACCTTATCAAAAAGTTATGAATATTATTAAATCAAAATCTTACTTCGCTGAAACCTTTACAGTCTGGATTTTGTTCAATTTTTCTTAAAAGTTGATTTATATGGTCCAACGCCTCGCACTTCCGTTTCCTTCTTTAAGGGTTCGACTTCAATTTCACCTCTCCTTCCATGAACAATCCAGAAGAACTGACAAGATCGATTTCCATAAACAGTGAAAGAATTGTCCTTGACGGGAGAACATCTCAGCTTGGGATTTGTATTATTAGCTCCACCTTTCTCAAATGTGGAAACTGTCGCTACGCTTTTGTCGGCACCTTTCTCAAATGTTGAAACTGTCGCTACGCTTTTGGCTCCACCTTTCTCAAAGGTGGAAAAGGTGGAAAAGGTGGAATATATGGGTGTAAGTTGGACAGTAAAGTGCGTTGCGAACAAATGTACATATGGGGGAAGCGAAACGATACAAGAGGTGCAACCATCGACAATCTGACCGGTGCCTCTGTAATAAACCCCCGTCTCGGGTCCTTCCATACACGAATGCACCAACAGCTTGGTTGAGTCGTCCGGGTGATCAATGACGAATGTCTTGTTACCTGTTGCAGTTGAATCGGTGCTCGTCATTATTTCTTGATTCGCAGCATTATACATCAATATACTCATAGCCGTCGCTGCCGCGTTGGTGCGTATTGGTCGGATAAAAAATGAATTTAAAGTTGTCGCGCCATAAGGAATACCAGTTGCATTCAACGCAATACAATTCGACGATTGACTCGTGTAACCTGCTTGAAATCCAATCGCAATAGAATTTGTTCCTTGATTTGTTTGTCCGGCACGAAACCCAATTGCAATCGCATTTACAAACTGATTTGTCTGCCCCGCTTGAAATCCAATTGCAATCGAATTTGAACTTTGAGATAATCCGCCCGAATTGGAACCAATCGCAATGCCTTGCATTTGCTGATTTGTTGTTCCGCTTAGATATCCAAACGCAATTGCATCATTACTTTGATTTGTGCTGCCTGCATATGAGCCAATTGCAATGGCGTTGGGACCTTGGTTCGTTTGTCCAACTTGATATCCAATCGCAATCGCGCTTGCGCCCTGATTCGTTTGCCCCGACTGATTTCCAATCGCAATTGCATTCGTTTGCTGTGAAAATGCTCCTGCAAAGCTACCAATCGATATTGCATTTTGGGCCATATTCGTTTGTCCAGCGTTCATTCCAATTGCAATAGAATTATCTAATTGATTGGTTTGTCCGACTTGAGTTCCAATCGCGATCGTATTTGTTCCCTGATTGAATGCTCCGGCAAGGATCCCAATTGCAATTGCGTTTTGAAATTGATTCGTCTGACCCGATTGAATTCCAATCGCAATTGCATTCGTTTGTTGATTCGTCTGACCCGTATTTGACCCAATAGTAATTGCGTTTGTACCTTGATTGAATGCGCCAGAAAATGCACCGATGGCAGTGGCATATTCTTGTTGGTTGGTTTGTCCGCTGTTTAGACCAATGGCAATGGTATTGTCCGCTTGTAACATCGCGCCAGCTTGATACCCGATGGCAATCGCATTTGTGGATTGATTCGTCTGACCGGAAAACGCTCCGATAGCAACCGCATTGATCATCTGATTCGTAAATCCCGATTGATAGCCAATCGCAATTGTGCTGGTTCCTTGATTTATAGCACCCGCTAGAGAACCAATGGCGATCGAACTTGTCTGTTGATTTGTTGCACCCGATTGAAACCCGATAGAAATCGTATATCCCTGCTGGTTCGTTATACCCGATTGATAACCAAATGCAATTGCATTGATCCCTTGATTATTCGCACCAGCTTGATACCCGATAGCAATCGAATTTGTCGATTGATTTGTTTGACCGGATTGATATCCAATGGCAATCGCATTTGTCTGTTGATTTGTTTGACCGGCTTGAGACCCGATAGCAATTGCGCTCTGTTGCGAGAAAAATCCCGCTAGATAACCAATGGCAATTGCGTTCGTAGATTGAATCATTTGACCCGATTGATATCCAATAGCAATCGAAAAATCCGCTTGATTTGTTTGGCCCGCTTGATAACCGACGGCAATCGCATATTGCTGTTGCGATATTTGCGCCGCCTGATACCCAATAGCAATTGCATTCGTAGATTGTAAATATTGAGCTGTTTGATAACCAATGGCGATCGCATTCGTTTGTTGATTTGTTTGGGCTGACTGATACCCGAGGGCAATCGCATATTGCTGTTGCGATATTTTCGCCGCCTGATATCCAATAGCAATCGCATTGATCCCTTGGTAAAAGCTCGCAGTTTGGAAACCAATAGCAATAGCGTTTGTCCCTTGATTCGTTTGACCTGCTTGATAAGAAATGGCAATTGCATTGATCCCTTGAATATTCGCACCGGCTTGATACCCAATCGCAATTGCATTTGTGCCTTGATTCGTTTGACCCACTTGATAACCAATAGCGATCGCATTTGTCTGTTGGTTTGACATTCCCGTCTGATACCCGATAGCAATTGCGCTCTGTTGCGAGAAAAATCCCGATTGATAACCAATGGCGATCGCATTCGTAGATTGAATCATTTGACCCGCTTGATATCCAATCGCAATTGCATTTGTGCCTTGATTCGTTTGGCCCGCTTGATAACCGATGGCATTCGCGTATTGCTGTTGCGATATTTGCGCCGCCTGATATCCGATAGCAATTGCATTCGTAGATTGGAAATATTGAGCCGCTTGATATCCAATGGCGATCGCATTCGTTTGTTGATTTGTTTGGGCTGCCTGATACCCGACGGCAATCGCATATTGACCTTGATTAAACTGAGCAGCTTGAGTCCCAATTGCAATTGCATTTGTGCCTTGGTAAAAGCTCGCCGTCTGGAGACCAATTGCAATCGCATTTGTGCCTTGATTCGTTTGACCTGCTTGAAAACCAATCGCAATTGCATTCGTTTGTTGTAAAATTGATCCAGTTTGATACCCAATTGCAATTGCATAAGCACCTTGATTTGTTTGACCTGAATTATAACCCATCGCGATTGCATAAGCACCTTGATTGGTTTGTCCAACATATGCTCCAATTGCAATTGAATTTGTGCCTTGAAATGCATTTCCGACAGTATCATAAGTAATCGCAATAGCGCCAAAACTTTGAGCAGTCTGACCAGCATTCGTCCCAATTGCAATTGCGTTAGTACCTTGATTAAATTGTCCAGCGCCAACACCAATTGCAATTGCATTCACACCTTGGTTCGTTTGACCTGCTTGAAAACCAATAGCAACGGCACCTGAAGATTGATTGGTTTGACCAACTTGATACCCAATACCGACGGCACCGGAACCTTGATTGAAATTGCCCGACAGATTACCGATAGCGATGGCATTTTGACCTTGATTCGTTTGAGCCACATAATTACCGATAGCAATAGCATTTACTCCTTGATTAGTCCGACCAACTTGATTGCCGATTGCGACAGCCGCAGAACCTTGATTGAAATTTCCTGACTGATAACCAATTGCGATGGTATTTTGACCTTGATTGGTCTGACCAATTTGATTGCCGATAGCAACCGCAGCAGAACCTTGGTTGAAATTACCAGACTGATTACCAATTGCAACAGCACCCAAACCTTGATTAGTTTGGCCCACCTGATACCCAATAGCGACGGCACTTGAACCTTGATTAAAATTACCAGATTGAACTCCGATTGCAAGTGCAATATAATTTTGATTGGTTTGGCCGGCTTGATTACCGATAGCAACAGCGTAACTCACTTGACCATATTGTCCAGCATTCGACCCAATGGCTATAGCTGATTCTTGGAGTACTTGCCCTGAATTCGATCCTAATGCAATTGAATATGTACCTTGTACATATTGTCCTGCATTTGAACCGATTGCATATCCATTTTGATTATTCATACCCGCATTTAATCCAATTGCAGTCGCATTTGCTCCTTGATTGAAATTTCCTGGACCTCCTACTGAAACAACCGAAATCGATGTAGGGGTAACACTACTAGAATAAGCATACGAAAAACCATTCGTCCAACCAATACATATAGGATTTGTTGTTAATCCATCTTGACGAAATGACAACCCTTTTATGTATGCAGAATTATAGAATTGCCAATTAAAACCATCATTTGAATAATACGTACCTGAACCCGTTCCTGCCAGCATTATTTGATTATTATTTGAATCATTTCCACAACCAACATAACCTGCACCAACCAAACTAAACGTCTGAAACCAATTGATTCCATCATAAGAACTACAGATTCCTGCAGTACAACCAGCAATTATAATTGGTATTCCTAAGCTATTCTTACCAAAACCAAATGAACTTACAGTGCCTGCTGCAGCTGGAATACTTGTAGAACCCCAAGTAATTGCATCATATGAATAGACTATATTAGAAGAACTAACACCTATAAACCACATTGGGGTACCTCCTGCATTTTTTCCATATGCAACAACAGCCGCATTACTCCCGATATTACTAGAATATGGCCAACTTCCAGTTGGACTGTTTGTAGAGTATACAGTACTAGTAGCACTAACGGCTACCCACATTCCCAATCCTATAAAAGTTTTTCCATATGCAAGTGATATAATTGCATTTGTTGTACCTAGAGATGATCTTAAGACCCAATTTATTCCATCTGGCGAAGATAATATATATGCAACATGACCATTATTCAATCCTGCAGCCAACCATAATCGCGATCCATCTGTGTTTGCACCATATGCAGATATTGTAAAAGAACATGATGAGGTACCATCAATTAGAGGATTTGCGCTAGCAGCAACAGTCCAATTAATACCATCACTTGAATACATTATTTTGGATCCGGTACCAATTGTCCCTATATTCCCAACAAATCCAAATAATTGAGTGCCTGAAGATCCTTGACCACTAATGATTTGTTGATAAGCTAATCCAAAATTTGGATCAACTACAAAAGTTTTACCACTATTAACAAAAGTAGTCGCAGTATTAAATGAACTATTCGTAATAGTAGTAGCAGCAGTATTTCCTATCGCAATAGCATTAGTTCCTTGATTCGTTAGTCCAGCACCAAAACCAATGGCAATAGCATATTTTTGTTGATAAAAACTTCCCGTCTGATTCCCAATAGCAATTGCATATGATGCTTGATTATTTTGTCCGGCTTGACGGCCAATTGCAATTGCATACGAAGCTTGATTTGTTTGTCCAGCTTGATTCCCAATAGCAATAGCAAATTGCCCTTGACTGATTTGTCCCGCTTGACTGCCAATTGCAATCGCATATGAAGATTGACTTGTTTGTCCCGCTTGATTTCCAATTGCAACCCCAGCAGTACCTTGACTGACTTGTCCAGAAAGCGAACCAATTGCAACAGCATAATTTTGTTGATTGGTTTGTCCGGCATTATAACCAATGCCCGATGAAAAACTGTTTGCTGACCAATTTGCGCCATAACCAACACCATATCCACCTCCAACACCATTCACAGAAATAGTTCCGCCAATACCATTTGTTGATCCTCGAATACCGCCGGCAGTCGATCCTACACCAATACCTCCAGTGCTCAAAGCGCCAATCGAAAATGATTTGTAACCAATCGAAGATTTATTGGAAGCATTGTACCCAATAGCAATACCATATGAATCACTAATATTTGATCCTGTGCCAATCGCAATCGTAAATTGTACTTGACTCGTTTGACCAGCATTATAACCAATCGCAATTGCATATGTGCCTTGTGAAATATAACCCGCTTGATATCCAACAGCAATCGCCGAAGTGCCTTGCGATTGCCGACCAGCACTATTACCAACGGCAACCGCATATGTGCCTTGAGAATTCAAACCAGTTTGAAGACCAATAGCAACCGCATATTGACTTTGTGTATTGGTACCAGCTTGTGGTCCAATTGCAACAGCATATTGAAGTTGTCCAGAAGAACCAGAACTAATACCAATTGCAACAGCATATGTTCCTTGTGTATAACAACCAGCAACAGCACCAATTGCAATTGCGCCACTGAATTGACTCGTTTGACCCGATTGAAATCCAATTGCAACTGTATTTTGACCTTGTGACAGAGAACCAGCATAATTTCCTATTGCAACTGCATTCACTTGTTGATTTGTTTGACCCACCAAATATCCAATCGCAATTGCATTTGTACCTTGATTCGTAAAACCTGCAATATACCCAATAGCAACAGCGTTTGCACCTTGGGTATAAGAACCAGAATTAAAACCAAATGCAACCGAATTTTGACCTTGTGATGCATAACCGGCATAAAATCCAAACGCAATTGCATTCGTTCCTTGATTTGTTGATCCAGCTGCTGCACCAATTGCTATTGCATACTGACCTTGATTTGTTGATGCAGATGTTGTACCAATTGCTACTGCATACTGTCCTTGACCGGAAAATCCAGTTTGATAACCAATCGCAATTGCATTAGTGCCTTGGTTAGTCTTACCCGCCTGATAACCAATTGCGATTGCGCTTTGACCTTGATTTGTTTGGCCTGATTGAAATCCAATTGAAATTGTATTTTGATTTGAGTTTGTATTTCCAGATTGAGTTCCAATCATAATCGATCCAGTTGCTTGATTTGTCTGACCCGCCAGATACCCAATTGCAATTGTATTTGTCCCTTGATTCGTAAAACCTGCCAGATACCCAATCGCAACGGCTGAATAATTCTGTGCAATATAACCCGCCTGATATCCAATTGCAACAGCAGAAGTGCCTTGATTCGTAAAAGCGGTCTGATAACCAATTGCAATCGCTGCTGCATTTTGGTTGGTATTTCCAGCACTATCAC
>TBL_comb47_HYPODRAFT_10005877_pt1 | contig 13480 bp, 12 predicted proteins | sample TroBogypolimnion_40_FD_10682 | JGI IMG/M metagenome (IMG submission 10682)
GGAAGAGAAATGCCAAAAGTTAAACGAACTCGGTCTTATAAAAAGAGGACTGAAAATCTAGAACCCGCTTATGCTTAATTATTCCAATAATAATAATATTTTTGAAAAACTTGAAACTCGAGTATCAGTGAATCGCACCTGAAGTATCACTTTACCTTGATGCAGAAAGCTCGTTACAATTGCGTGAAACAATATCGAGTTTGGGTGCATTTCAAGAAAAAACTTGGAAAGTCCTCTTAAACCCGTTCATTTTTTTATCCGAATAAATGAGTTTCTTTTAAAGAATTGATGAATTTACAGAAAATCACCTTCGAAAATCGAAGAAAAGAAAGAAACCTTTCATGCGTATTCCAGAAAATTTCAAAATATTTAATTTTATCTGTTTGTGAATAGCTTTATTTTATACAAAAGGTTATTCTCATACTCGAAACACCATCAGAAAGGAGAGTCAAATTGCGTGAGAATTTATCTAACAACTTCAATTGATGATCATTTTTGAGGCTTGAATCAAGTTTTTCAAAGAAAATTCGACAGATGTATTATCAATGAGACCCTATTTGAAAAAATAATATAAATTATAAAAATTTAATTTTTTATTTTTATATCTTGGATACGCACCTAAATATGGAAAGCGTTTCTAAAAATCTGAGCACCCCAAAGAAAAGAGGGTTCAGCCTCCCCCAAGCAGAGCTGCTGAAACTTCGCCAAAATCGCCTGCGCTTGAACACGTGTTTTTTCTGGATGAAACTGAATGCCATAAACAGGAAGCTCTTTCCATTGAATGGCTTCTAAACCACAATGACGAGAATAAGCAAGCACTTGGGTATCCGAAGGCAATGCAGAGACTTCTTCGAAATGATGAGAAAAAGAAACGAATGTCTCTGGAACCCCCTCAAATAAGCGGCACGGCTTAGTCGTAATAGAAGTCCAGCCAATCTGAGGAAGAGACGAAAACTTCACAGAACCACCTAAAATAGAAGCTAAAATCTGATGGCCGAAGCAAATGCCTAAATAGGGTATCGATCTTGCTAAAACCTCTCGAATAAACTCCTTCAACTGAAAAATCCAAGCTAAACCTGCTTCAGGCGAAGCCCTGGAACCTGAGACCACAATTTGATCAAAATGCTCAATAGCCGGAAGATCACCGTGAGGAGCGCGTCTCGTAACTAAAGTACTTCTTCCACCAAAAGCCTCAGCCACGAGACGCCTGAGATCGTGACAACCAAAGGAACTGGGATCAAGCGTACAATCAATAATTAAAGTACGATGATTCATGGCTTTTTCGAAAGACGTATTTTAGATTCGAATAAAAAAGCATACCGTAGAAAAACACAATAAGACGAATTGATAGCAATCACCCATCCTGCAAGTCCATCCAAAAATCCCATTTTGTAGAAATACACTTCTAAAAATTTACCCCAAGGCTTGAACAACAGCTTGAAAATACTTGGCTTTTTTTGTTGATGCTTCAAGTCTTGAGCGGCTAATTGAGCAAATTGAAGATTCTTGAAGACATGATACTGAATACTATCAAAACTAAAATGCTCAAGGGGCTCTTGAAGCTCGATGACGGGTCCATCCACTTGAAGGCATTCGTGCAATTCAGGCTCAGTCCAAGTCGCAAATTGACGGCGAGCTAACCTCACAATACGGTTAGGATACCATCCTCCATGCTGAATCCATCGCCCCAAATAAAAAGTTTTTCGGGGAAAAGAAAAGCCTCTTGCTTCAGGATGCGCTTGTATCGCTTGTAAGATTTCATGTTTTAACGAAGCAGGAACCCTTTCATCTGCATCGATATTTAAAACCCAATCATTTTTTGCTAATGATTGCGCGAAGTTTTTTTGCTTTCCATAACCTAGCCAGGGCTGATCAATCACACGCGCTTGAAATTGCCGGGCAATAGCCACGGTACCATCGGTACTTCCTGAATCTATCACGAGAATCTCGTCAGCCCACTGAACACTTTCAATGGCCTGACCAATTTTTTTTTCCTCATTTTTAGCAATGATCGTCACCGTAATCATATCAGGACTTTAATTTGTAACTTCGGTATTCAAAGAAACGATGGCCCGTCAAATCTTCAACGAAATCCAACAATCTCTTTCTGCGATTTTTCCAAGAAAGAGCTTTCCAAGGAACGCAATTTTTAGCATCGAAATTCCACGACCAAGATTGCGACCGAATCCTTGCTTGCATGGTTTGAGGGTGTGTTCCTTGAAATGCTTTCAATCCCCATAAATTCTTATACTGGTAATCAATTCCTGTATGTGGTGTTCGCGTTTGCACTTTTTCAGAAGCGGGATTTCCATGATAAAGCTGGTCTGCAAAATAAACTTTTTCCCGCATGGCATGAGGCTCTCGAACCCACCCATAATGAAAAATACGCGCATTGGCACGAATCACATTCAGCTTTTGCCCTCCCCTCCTCCTAAAACTTTGAGCATCCTGAACACTTTGAGCTTGGGAACTTCGACGAATAGCACGCACCTCCCTGCGATAGACCCTTCTCGTATGCTGCACAATATGGTAAGAGCCATAAAAATGGAGGTAGTCAAAAAGAAGTCCATCGATCAAGGGATTTTGATCTGCCTTTTGAAGGGCTTCTCGTATCAAGACATAATCCTCTTCGTGAATCACCTCATCTGACTGAAGGTACAAGCACCAATCTCCTGTCGTCCGAGCCAAAGCTAAATTCGTCTGATCGGCTAAGATCTTACCACCTTTTTTTTCTTCAGGATCGTCTAAAGGCCAGAAGCTTTCAAAAACCACGACCTTAGGTTGAGATAGCTCCTTCACCCATTGTTGAACTTTTTCTAAAGTATCATCCTCACCTCGGCCCACATTAATGACTAATTCATCCACTAACGGGATCAAGGATTCCAAAGATTCCAGGTAGGGATAATCAAAAAGTGATCCATTACGAATAATGCAGAAACCTGAGACCTTCATCCCGCTTTGATTGCCACAACTGCCTATCCTTGTCAACAGGACTTCTACCTCACTTGCCCAACCATTGAAAAGAGAATTGAAATCCAAATTTTCTATGATTTCCATTGCTTTTTCTTTGAACTCACGGAAGAAAAGACATCAGAACACATACAAGGCATGCAGCAATTTTGCGACATTATCAAGCGTCGGATTCCCGTCTGAAGAAAGCATTCTAAAAAGCGTTCTCTTGGGGATGTCAGTTCGCCTAGAAAACTCATTTTTATTAATCGACGCAAGATGCGTAGCTAAAATGTCTTTGAAAGATTCTGAATCCCCATCTTTCAGAGTCTGTATGAGAGCAGAAAAAATCATCCGAGGATTCTTAAAATGATTCTTCACAGAATAAAGCTCTCGACGGATCCGCTTTTTAGCCTTTATGCCTCGTAAGGAAAAGCCGCGCTTGTTTGATATCTTTTTTCTGGGCATTTTTCATTCCTCCTACGAACATCACTGCTACATTCCAAATCATCGACTCTCATCCTACAATACACTCGCAATCTACAAGGCAATTCAATCACTCAAGATTTTTTGAAAACTCGTGCATCTCATAAATTCACTCGTTTGATAGATCCTCAGAAGTCAGCAATGCCATATACGATACCAAATTGTCAAGCCTTTAAAATCGCTACAAGCATGCAATCAAAATTCCCTTCATCTTAGGTAGCACCTCTTAATCTCACCCATGAATATACTCCAGCAATGACTGAAAATAGGAATAAAAAAGATCCTAAAAGGCCTTTCAGGAGATATACTCTTCTATGAAAATTTTTTTTTGTATATCAGCTTTCTTCTACTCTACTTGGACTATTGCCATGCCTCAGGATGCCGAAGTGGAACATACTGCTTTAAATCAATATAAAGTTTTCAGGTTTTTTAAAGCCACCTTGACTGATGAGCATTTAAAGGATATTTTTCAAAAATACGATCCGAGAAAGATAAAAATATTACAAATTTCAGATTCAAAAACAACTCCACAACTACGAGCTAACTTCCTATAGTGCTCAACGAATTACCCCTGAACTCGGTGACCGATCTTCAGGGTAGACCTTGCTGTCGACCTTTTTTTCAAAAATTTCGTATTTCAAAACTTAGAAGTTCTAAGCCTTCAAAATCAGAACTTAGGTAATGCCGAACTAGCGATGATTGCTCAATGGTCAGGGCTCAAAAGCCTGAATCTCTCCCATCATCAAATCACTGCTGAAGGCTTAAGCGAGATTGCTAAATTGCAGGAGCGGGAAGATTTAGATCTGAGCTCTAATCAGATAGCCGCTTAAGTAACGCAACCCTTCCCCTTCCCAAGATGAAACGATGCATCCTTGGGAGCAACCAACTCACCAACGAAGATGCTTCTTACCTTGCCCAAATACCCGAAATGACAACCTTGATGCTTGCTAAAAATCAAATCGGAGACACTGGAGTGGCTCATCTTTCTCATGTACAGGGAATGCTCCATTTATCGCTTAACTTCAATCACCTAGGAGATGCTGGAGCGCATCACCTTTCTTACCTCAAGGGAATCCTCTATTGATCTCTCAACGACAATCAACTGGGGGATGAGGGAGCCTCTCATCTTGCTCAGATGCATGCTATGACAGACTTGAATCTCGGATCCAATCAAATAGGTGATGCTGTCGCAACTCATACTGCCTGCATGGAGGCGATCAAACACCTATACCTTGACTCTAATCTGATCGGAGATACTGATGCGAAGCAACTTTCTCAAATGACAAAAACCATCCACTTGAACTTAATGCTATCGGAGAGGCCTGGGGTGGCTCACCTGTTTCGTATATCAGGCCTCATCAACATCGGGGATACCGAAATGGCTCACCCATCTCACATGCCAAACATTACCACCTTAGATCTTTCTAGCAATCAAATCGGGGATATTGGAGTAACTGACATCACTCGCATGCAGACAATAAGAAACCTGTCACTCAACCACAATCACATCGGAGATTGGAGTAGCTCCCATGGCTCAACTATCAGGAATTACAGCCTTAGATCTGAGCCACAATAACATCCGAGAAGCAGGAGTCGTTCAAATTTCCCAAATGCCTAACATCATGAAATTAACTCTCAACTCAAGTTTTTTTAGCGGAAATCACATCGGAGATAGGGGAGCTTTTTGTCTTTCTCGTATGCAAGGCATAAAAAATCTGAATCTCAGTTCAAGCGTGCTTGCTAGCAATAAAATCGGAGATGCTGGAGACTCTCATCTTTCTCGGATGCAAGAAATACGCAATGGAGACTTTCAAGGAACCACTTCTGAGGCAAAAAAAACCAAAGACGCAGGAAATTACTTATGGACGATAACAAGGACTCAAACTCCGCTCGAGCTAAAGTTCCTGCGAGCAAGCAAGAAACCTCCATGATGTTTAAAAGGCACACCCAAGACTTTTTGAGTTGGATCCATACGCAATCAACCAAGCTGAATAATTAGAAAATGCATAAAACCCCTATCCCCGAATCAGATACTCAAAATCCGCTTGAGTAAGAAGGCTGCCCGATTGCTTGTCAACGGACTGAATAGCTTCCTCTTGAGAAAAAAGCGCATCGAACGTCGCCTGCTTCCTTCCTTTTAACGTTTGAATTTTTTCTTCAACGGAATCTTGCATCAGGTACCGAAATACCTGAACGGAACGCTTCTGCCCCATACGATGAGCACGATCGGTTGCTTGGTTTTCTGCAGCGGGATTCCACCAGGGCTCCAGATGAAATACATAGCTTGCTTTTATCAAGTTCAAGCCGACCCCACCTGTTTTTAAAGTCATCAGTAAAACAGCTCCCTGAGTTTCTTCTTGAAACCGCTTAAGCACTCTTTCTCGTTCTCGAGTCGAGGTACCCCCGCTCATCGAAAATACAGAAATACCCTCTTTTTTCAAGACTTTTTCCACACGATGAAACGTTGCCAAAAACTGAGTAAAAACTAAAGCGCTTTCACCTTTTTGAGTAATTTCAGCAAGCGCTTCTTTCAAAACAGAAATTTTAGGAGGCTCTAAACTATAACCGACCCCCGGAAGACCCGCAGGATCAGAACACACTTGCCTCAGCCTTAAAAGCGCAGCAAGCATTTCCAACTGAGTGCGCGAGGCTCCTTTTTGTTCGATGAGATCTTTGATTTTCTGGTTTCCCGAAAGAGCAATATCACGATAAATTTTTTCCTGTCTTTTTTCAAAATTAAGCTTCACCGTAGATTCCATTTTTTCTGGAAGCTCTGAAAGAATATCCCCTTTCGTTCTTCGTAACACCAAAGGTCGCGTTTTCAATCTTAAAAACTGGATATCTTCTTGTAAAACAACATCTGGATTGACATAACGATCGCGAAAACTACCGTAGTCTCCTAAACAACCAGGAACCACAAGATCTAAAAGAGAGTAAAACTCTCCCATATGGTTTTCAAGGGGTGTTCCTGTGAGGCATATTTTAAATTTTGCTTGAATTTTTCTGGAAGCCTCAGAACGTCGAGAAACGATATTTTTTAAGTTTTGAGCTTCGTCAAAGATTACAATATTCCAAGCTAATTGCTCAAAAAAATCGATATGCTCAACGAGCAATCCATAGGTACAAATCACAATACCTTGTGGATAATCTTGGAGGTACTCATGTAATTTTTCTTTGTTCCTCGAATCAAAGCAGTACAAAGACACTTGAGGAGCAAATCGCTCAAACTCGGATTTCCAATTAAAGACAAGAGAAGGAGGAACGACAATGAGCACATGACTCATCAGGTTTTCTGTCCTAAGAAGCTCTAAAAAAGCAATGGTTTGAGGAGTTTTTCCCAATCCCATATCATCCGCTAAAATCGCTCCTAACCTCAACCGGTATAAATCGTAAAGCCATTGCACTCCTATATGTTGGTATGGCTTTAAAGCGATAGGAAGAGTATCAGGCAGTGTAAGAGAAGGTCTCGGCTTACCAAGCCCATCGTAAAAAGTACAAATTTCATTAAATTCAGGATTTTCATTAAAAGTCGCTCCTGAAGATCGTAAAGCTAATAATTCTAAAACCTCACTTCGAGGAAGCTGATAATACTTTTGCTTATTTTTAAATGCACTCGAACCTCTCCCCATTTTTAAGCGTTTCCAGAAATTTTCAAGTCGCTTAATCGAAGGAAGATTTTTTTCAGAAATATAATAAAGCTTCCCTTGATGATCCAAAACCCCATGTTCTTGCCAGCTGGCAAGATTCAAAGGATCCACTTCAATGCCACGAAAAAAAAGACGAGGATGCAATTCAAACCAATCTAAAGGAGCACTCGAAGAAACTGCAACCAGATGCTGATCTTGAGGTTTTTTAAATTCAATTTTTGCTTGAAGATCGGTCGAGACCAGAGACTCCAACAACTTGCCGTCAATGCAAATAGAGTATCCTCTTTCATGAAGGGGAAGTAAAATAGAGATCCAATCTCGCAAACTCTTCAGAGACTTTTCCTGAATGCTGTAAGAAACTGCATTCTCTGAAAGAAGCGTCGTGCACACATCCTCTCTGACACCCAAGCGCATGAAATTTTCAAAAGCACTCGTTCTAATCTTTTTAAAGCATTGAGCTCTCGTTTTTATCGCAATCTGAAGCAAAAGCTGCTGCAATAGTCTCCAAGCAATGGTAGAAGCTTCTTGCCAGTGGACCACTTGATCATAGAGAACGATATCCACACCTTTTTGAAGTCGAAACGCTGCAAGGGTACGCAAGCACCATTTACGCAAATGCAAGGAAGTATATTCGTCTTGCATCTCTGAAAAAAGAGGATTGGCCGAATCTTCGTTACTCTTGCTATCATAGAACACACCCCCCAAACGAAGATCGAGGTAATTCCAAAAATCCTCGTCGGAGTTCAAAACTTGTCCATCCGATCCAGTCTGATCTAAAGCATAAGAGGTAAGTTCAAGCACGACCAGCATGCAAAGCCCCATATTCCTGAACGAAGGAATACTCGGTCTCTCATAAATATTTTGAGAAAGAGGAATGCCTTCCCGAAGCGCAATGATCAAGGGCTCAATAGGCTCAGGTAAATTCCAAGATTGGATACTCTTTTTTTCTCCTAAGATCGTAGCTTCAAAATCCAATGAAAAACGAAAATCTAAGGAACTACTATTGAAAGAGATTACGGGCTTTTTCTCTGCATCTAAAACCCTGGGCGCGGGAAATTTCACTTCAATAGCAGGAACCTTCATACGACACAACGCAGGATTCACTTTTTCTTCCAGCAGCTTCCTAATGGCATGATCTTTCCTGCACAACAAGTAAGATGACTCTTCTTCGTCTTCATCCAAAGAAGAAGGAAAAAAAAACTGACACAGGCAGGATAAAGCACGGGAGTAATCATGAAATGTAAGGCATCCAGTACGAGGAGCAAGAACGAACCCCGGAAAAAGAAAACGATTCGCTTGAGTTTCTAATTTGAGAAGAACTCCCCCATCACAAAACTGCTCCTGTTGCGCTTCAGGCGATAGCTGACCCGGCAAATAAGCGCTCCATTGAGCGTCGTTCCAGCTATTACTGAATGTTAACTGACGCAATCGCAAGGCACTTCTGCGCTTAGTTGGATCTTGACCTTGCACCAAAAAGACCGCAATACCCTGCTTCTGCGCATGCATCACTATACTAAAAAGAATATCTCGACTCTCGTGAAAGAACTCAGGTTCGCGCTCAATGCGATAGCCTGCTTTTTTTTCAATCTTTTTTTGCTCAAACCAGTACTGCGGATCCAATTCAGGATCCAGCGCAATTAAATCTTCTTGTTTGACTAAATCCCCGATAGGAACGACCATGCCATTGACAAAACGGTACTGAAGCAAGTGTCCCAAATAGGACTTTTCTTGCTCAGATTCAAGATCAGATCCATTCAAATCAAATTCATCAAAATCGAAGGGAAAATCAAAATCGTCCAGATCCAGGCTGCGTTTTTGAAACGGAAACTCTAAGGAATCCGCACTCACATCCCTCTCTCGAACCGGTGAGACTGTGGATGGCTCGATCGTTTTATTAAGCGTCTCTTCAAAAGAAGCCTGCTCTTGGGGATCGCAAGTTTTCCAGTACTCCGAACACAAAAGGATCGCATCCACATCCACCAGACGCTTAATGTGGCTCTCTAAAAGGAGGGCTTGATCTGCAATACTTTTCGCAAGTAAGGCTGTTTTTTTCGCATGCCTCCACGTCAATCGCCAAGGAAGATCCTGAACATGAAACCCCATCCAAATCAGCAATAGTAAAAGATGGGCATGTTCACACAGATCACTCCCCCGACGATCACTGCAAGTACAGGTTTGCTGAAGCTCATCCTGAGGTGTGCACTGAGCACCCACAGAAATCACTCCCCGAGGAGTCATCAAAGCAAGCACCCAGCGAATATGCTTCCCTGATCTTACCACGGACAGCTGATCCGTTTTTTCAAACCGCTGAAGGAGAAGTTCCGCTGAATTTTTTTCGTAAAAAGAGGAAAAGATCTCTAAAAAGACCTCATAGGAACTGGTTTTCAAGAATTCTAAATCAAACTTAGTTGAACCAGATCTCAACCCTCCTTCTCGCACCTGTAGACAACACCGTTTATATTTACGCCCACTGCCGCAAGGACAAGGAGCATTCCGACTTACTTTCATCGTATTTTCAGACATTGTGTATCCTTCTGGATGACATTCTTCTACCTGCACACCAAACTAGCGTTAAGGATGACTACCAAATATTAAATAACGCCCCTATGCTAATAGATAGCATCAATTGAGTCAAGTTTTTTTGCGTGTATTTTTTGAAGAGAAAAGAACAAGAAAGTTTCTCAATGAATTTAGAGGATTTCTGAAACACCAATACCCCGATAAACTATATCTAATCAGTTTAGCAAAAGCCTGCGGAAACGATCCGGCTTATCCATCATCCCCTCTTGCCTCAGCTCACCTGGCTTTCTTGAGACCAAAGTGGAAGCAAGTCCCTGTGAAACCATCCCCGCCCGTTTCACAAAAACCTCTTACCTCATCCTTGAGTCGAAACCCCTCTCCTCCATTCTTAAATAAGTCCATAGATAAAATCTCTCAGCCTGCCATGAACTCACAAGACCATGGTCCATAAACATTGACTTAAGCTCAAAACGCACGTAGGATATGCAGCCGCATGATGACGAAATTCACTCATTTTCTTTGTGATTTTTTTTGCTTAAGAAAAAAATTTCTAGTTTATAATTTTGTAGACCGTAATCTTAAAATCAGCTACCGCCGCTCTTTTTTAGGCCTGCTTTGGACCCTCTTGGCACCTTTTTCTATGGGTTGCATTTACTATTTTTTTTTTAAAAAAATTGCCAATATTGCAACACCTCATTATTTACCCTTTGTCCTCAGCGGATCTCTTCTTTGGAACTTTTTTTCGACAAGCATCTTAATGGGCACCGAGTCCATAGTAGCACATACCGCTTTACTTTCTAAACTGCCTATACCCATGCAGGTTTTCCCTCTCATCACCACGATCACGCATTTTGTGACTTTTTTATATGCTACCCCTGTGATTGCCATTGCACTTTGGATCACTCAAGTGCCTTTTTCCTGGACGATGCTTCTTTTCCCTTTTTATATCTTGAACTTATGTTTAATGACTTACGGACTTGCGCTTTTGGGCGCTTTGGGTTTTATCTACCTCCGAGATCTCAGACAAATCATGCAAATTCTCGTACAAATATGGTTTTACACGACTCCAGTACTTTTTGATGCGAAGATGATTCCTGAAAAGTATCAATGGATTTTAATCATTAATCCTGTGGGATTTTTTTTCCAAAATCTCCACGAGATTCTGATCTACGGAAAAAATCCCCCCCTTTATCAAACAGTAAGCGTTCTAGGATGGACTGCAATCATCCTAAGTGCCGCGGCTTTTTGCTACAACAAGGGGCAAAAAATGGCGGTAGAAATGCTATGAGTGATACCATCATCGAGGTTTCAGGACTGGGAAAAAAATTTCGCATGTGGGAAGAACGTGCGGATAATCTAAAAACTATTCTCATTAAATTTGCTCAAGGAAACTTATCTTTGAGAAAAAAAAGATACTTTCAAGTACTCAATAATATTAGCTTCAATATTCATCGAGGTGAATTTGTAGGTATTATGGGACGCAATGGAGCTGGAAAAAGCACTTTACTGAAACTTCTCTGCGGAATCTATCAACCGTCAGAAGGCTTCATCCGAGTCCATGGGACCATCGCTCCTTTAATTGAATTAGGCGCTGGATTTCATCCAGAGCTATCAGGCTATGAAAACATTTTTCTCAATGCTTCCGTTTTAGGTTTCGGTAAGAAAGACATCCACAAAGTATTCGATGCTATTTTAGAGTTTTCTGAATTAAAAGAATACATTTATATGCCTGTAAAAAATTATTCAAGCGGGATGGTGCTACGACTGGGTTTTTCCGTTGCAAGCCATCTCACAGCGCCTATTTTAATCATCGACGAAATTCTTACCGTAGGCGATGTAACTTTTCAAAAAAAATGCCTCAAACGCGTTCACGAACTTCATCAGTCAGGTAAAACCATTATTTTAATCACGCATGATACAGCCGCAATCGAAAATCACTGCAAACGCTGCATTGTCATTGATCATCAAGAAAAAATTTTTGATGGAGACGCACGTGAAGGAGCCGCTATTTACAAAAAGTCGCTAGAGCTATCAAGCACACCCTAACTTTCAAGTCGAAAGCACCTGACATACGCTAACGAAAGACTCTTTCCCATCTAAGTTCCAGCAACCGATTCATTCCTTGAAGTATCCAAAAAAAAGACACTGACTAACTTTTTGATACGAAAAAAAATATCTATTGGTTAAAAAACCAATAAAATCAATAGGCACAAATATTGCATTTATTTATATTATGACCATGTTAAGCAAAAAGAAGATCGCAATGAGCTTAAGCATCCTGTGCTTGATGGGGAGAGAAGCTGCATCAGCCACCACCGAAATAGTAAGTATTAACGGAACAAGCCATTATCATCATCATGTACCGGAAAATGGAGACTGCGGCACAGCAAGCTTTTTCTATCTTGAAAGTGATCTCTATCCTTTGATTCTTAAATACGACAAAAAAAATAAAATTCCCTATGAAAAAGCAATCAAAAAGGAAAAAAAGGAAATATCAGAAAGAATAAAATCGTTTCTAAAGAGTGACGATCCAGAAGATAACGAGATAAAAACAACGATCAAGCAACTGCTTCAGCCCGATCTAAAAGAGATGATCTGGAAGAAGTTTCAAGCGATAAACGCTAACGATCTATGTACCGATCCTTCAGTAACCTTGAGTCCCTACTGGGAAGGTATTAGGGGAAAAATTGATCAATGGAGACAGGGATTGGACGAACTAAACTTAAAAGAAGGATGGTATCATAAATTCTTGGATGAGTATGAAAATAAAAACTACTGGCTTGTAGTCCAACAACCCTCCAAAATCAATCGCCCCTCAGGATCACTTCTATTAACTGCTTATATGGAAGACAAAAAAGTTCGCATTTGGAAACTCAATGAACAACAAAAAGTTTCAGAAATTATAGAATACAATCCAGAGGATGGAAGCGCAACACCAATGACAACAGATCAAGCCAAGCAAAACGAAACAAACGTAATCAATATCATGTATAACGGCACAAACCACTACGAGCCTATCCTGACACAGGAGCAACAAACCGAATGGGAAAGAAAACATAGGCCAAATACATTAAAAAGTAAATTTCTTCAACTATGGAAGTAGTGATTTTAAAACTCGACTAAGAGAGAATTTATCTTGGCTTTGAACTTCAAAGAAATTGAGCCAAGTAAGGATTTCAATATGATGTCATTGCTTCCTCCTATACGCCTAAAATACCTAAAAAAACCTTAAAAAGCTCATTTGAATGCTAAAGAATAAGCATATTTTTATTATCGAAAAATGCTCCTTAGTTTACGTTCCTGATGAGCAACAAAAAACACATCGAGATGTCATGAAATCTCAAAAGCATTGAGTCAAGAAAAAACGGGGACCAAAACTTCATGCTTTCTTTATATAACTCGAGTTTCAAGTTTTTTTGTAACTATTTGATTTTAAAGGGATAAGTAAAATGCTGAGTTTTAAAAAAATCAATAATTTCAATATGTTGCATAAATTTCAGGAAAAAACTTGAAACTCGAGTATAAGCATGAACTTAAACCAAAAAAATAAGGGCCCCTCCAACCGCGAACTGCATTATTGAGATATAAATTAAAAAACTAGTTATACTGAGTCAAAAAAATAGGACAGCCTCAAGATTAAAATTGAAGGAGTTTATCATGCCAACAGGTTACAATCACTTGAATTTATAAAAAAGGTCACAAATTTACGCGCTGAGAGCAACGAAGACATCAACGGCTGAGATTACCCGAGTACTTCAATGCCACCCATCTACCATCACTCGTGAAATAAAACGCAACACTGGAGATAGGGGTTATCGCTATAAACAATGGCAAAGCGGTAGAACGTCGATGAAAGACAAGTCGCACCTGTAAGAAGC
>TBL_comb47_HYPODRAFT_10005878_pt1 | contig 13479 bp, 14 predicted proteins | sample TroBogypolimnion_40_FD_10682 | JGI IMG/M metagenome (IMG submission 10682)
TTGCGGCTGGGGGACCGCCCTGACCGTTTCTCCCCAGGCACGCGAGCACGGGATCGGAAAACAGATGTTCGACGAGATAGCCATCCGCCTGCAGCGCGAAGGCGCTCTGACAGTGCGCACCATGGTCGACCGAGACGACAAACTGACCTTGTCCTTTTTCCGCAGCCTCGGGATGCGGACCGGCAGATACATAGAGCTTGAGATGCCGCTCGACTAGCCGGCCGACGCGGCCCAGGAACTGACCATCAAGAGTGGGGGATTATGAAGTTAAACAAAGCCAGCCTGTTCGCCCTTTTCGCCGTACTGGAACTGGCGAGCGACCCGGAACGCCAGTTGTCGACCTCGGACATTGCCGACAAATACGGCATCTCCACCCACCACCTCGCCAAGATCATGCGCAACCTGGTCCAGGAGGGGATGGTGCGCGCCATGCGCGGGGCGGGCGGCGGGTACCGCTTTGCCGGGAACATCAACAGGACGACCCTGCTCGATGTGATCCAGCTCTTCGAGAAGCTGGAGAGCGACCTCGACATGCCGGAGTTCTGGGACCACGCGAGCGACCCGATTGTGGCGGAACTGCAGAGCGTCAGCAGCGAGATCGACGACCTCACCAAGGCGGTCCTGGACACCATCACCCTGGCAACCGCCCTGAAGAGCTCGCGCCAGCGCGCCGAGGCCGCAGCCCAGAACAAGCAATCCTGAGGAATTATCCCCCCTGCGCACGTAGGGGGGAAGGCTCGCGCAGCGAGACAGGGGGGTCCTCCCCCTGCACCACACCACCTTTTTACCACGTCTAAGCTTTCCCCCCGCTCCACGAGGAGCCTGCGGAGTTACCAATGGAAGACGCCCCAGCGCTACAACGGGTTCTCTGTTATCTGCGGGACCATCACGTCGCGACCCTGGCCACCAGCGGCGACCAGGGTCCCTGGGCAGCGGCGGTCTTCTATGCCAACCGCGGCAGCACCATCTATTTCCTGTCCGCACCCAAGAGCCGGCACTGCCTGAACCTGGAGCGCAACCCGCGGGTCTCCGTCACCATCCAGGAGGATTACAGCGACTGGCTTGAGATCAAGGGGATCCAGCTCGAAGGTGTGGCCGAAGAGATCTCCGGCGCGGAGGAGGCCCTGGCCCGCAAACTTTACGGCCGGAAGTTCCCCGTGGTCGGTTTGCTGGCCCAGGCGCCGGCGGCCATCGTCAAGGCTCTGGCCAAGGTGCGCTGGTACAAGATCGAACCGTCGTGCCTTTACTTCGTGGACAATTCGCTCGGCCTGGGTAACCGCGAGGAGATAGAACTACCATTTTCCGACCTGGAGGCATGAATGTCCGACCTTAAGCTGCGCATCCTGCAGATCCTAGGGCCAGCGCAGCAGGCCAGTTTTGCCACCCTCACCGGACAGGGCAAACCCTGGGTGCGCTACGTCTTCTGCCAGGCGGACGAGGATCTGACCGTACGTTTTGCGACCTTCCGGGATTCCCGCAAGGTGGCCCAGATACGTGGCAACCCCGAGGTGCACCTGACCTGCGGCGCCGGTCCGGGTCAGCCGCGCTATTTGCAGATCCAGGCGCTCGCCGAGTTTCACACCGACCCCCCCGAACTGCTGCGCTTCTGGAAGGATTCCCTGCAGTGCTACTTTAAGGGTCCCGATGACCCGAACTACGGAGTCGTCGTGCTGCGCCCCTACCGGATCGAGCTCTGCACGCCGGGCTCGCTCACGCCCGAGGTGTGGGACAAGGAGGGCGGACCATGAACGTCATCGAAGGACGGCTGGTGCGCGGCCTGGGCCTGGCCGGCGGCCTGACGCAGATCGATTGGGTGCGGCGCCGGCTCATCGACCTGGTCGGCATCGACCCGCACCCCGGCACGCTGAACCTGGTCCCCTGCGACGATCTGGACCGGGAACGCTGGCGCACCTGGTGCGGCCTGCCGGGCGAAATCCTGCAGCCGGAAGCCCCGGGGTTTTGCGCCGCCCGCTGTTATCCGGTGCGCCTGGCAGGCTGGCTGCCCGCCGCGGTGCTACTGCCCGAGTCCGCGGACTATCCCGCGGACAAGATGGAGCTGGTCGCGGCGCTGCCGGTACGCAAGCAGCTTGGGCTGGAGGACGGCGCTCGGGTCAAGGTGGAACTGTGTCAACCGCTTGCCGCCCGCGCCGTGCTGTTCGACATCGACGGCACCCTGGTTGACTCGATTGGCGCCTACCACGAGGTGGGGCGCCTCGCCGCCGAGCCGTACGGATTCGAGTTCAGCCGCGAGTACGTGCGCCTGTGCATGGCGACCGGTGTCAGCTTCTGGCGCGGGGTGATCCCGCCGGACCGGGAGGATGGCGCCATCTTGGCAAAGCAGATGTCCGCCCACGCCGCGCGCGAATGGCCGCGGGTGCTGCGGGAATCCGGCACCCTCTTCGAGGGAGTCGCCCAGACGCTGGACGCACTCAGGTCCCGGGGCATACGGCTCGGCATCGTGAGCGGCGCCAGGTCTGAAGTCATGGAACTGCTGGAGGCGCAGGGTCTGCTGGATCGCTTCGACACCGTCGTCCTGGGCGATGACGTCTCGAAGGGGAAACCCGACCCGGAGGGCATTCACAAGGCACTCAGCGCACTGCAGGTGGCGCCGGAGGCTGCGCTCTACGTCGGCGACGCCCCGATCGACATCCAGGCTAGCCGTTCAGCGGGCGTGCGCGTGGTAAGCGTCCTCACCGGAGCCGCGGACAGCGCCCTGCTCTCGGCGCACGGTCCGGACCGCATCATCTCCTCGCACGCGCGGCTTGCCGCGCTGGTGACCCCCCTCCCCCCCCTTTCCCACACCGGACCTCCCGGACAACGATAAAGGAGCTGACACGCCATGCCCTTTCCCGCCGACGAGCCCTATGACATCCACACCATCCTGGACGGAATGCGCGACGAGTATTGGCAGGGACTGGAACAGGCGGAAACCGGTTCCCAGGAGCTCCTGGAATGTCTGATCTTCGTCCTGGGCGGAGAGCGCTACGCCTTTGAGACTCGGTTCGCCTCCGGGGTGATTCGAGTCCCGAGGCTGGTCCGGGTGCCGGCCGTTCAAGATCTCATCCTCGGCATCTTCAACCTGCACGGCGAGCTTACCGCGGCGATGGATATCCGCCCCATGCTCGGCCTGGCGCAGCCTGAGATCACCAAGTCAGGCAGGATCCTCGTCGTGAAGTCCGGAAGTTTCAGCACCGGCATCCTCGCCGAGGCGGCCCTCGGAATCCAGGAACTCTCCGGTGATGACTTTCAGCCCGCGGTTGACGGAATCGAGGGGGCGCGCAGGTTCGTCAAGGGAGAGTTCCGCGAGGAAGCCGGCCCGATTATCCTGATGGACCTGGAAGCCCTGCTCGCCTCGCCGGAGATACTCGTGGGAGTCCCATAACAACGATACTGGCACGGAACTGTGAACTTATAGGCTCCACTGTCCACCGACTTAACGACTCACCGACTCACCGACTCACCGACTCACCGACTCACGACTCACGACTCACGACTCACGACTCACGACTCACGACTCAACGACTCAACGACTCAACGACTCAACGACTTAACGACTCAACGACCAAAGAGGCCCTTATGTCGAATAAACTCTCGGTAAAAATCGTCTCTATTCTCATCATGGTCATGATAGGTATCGGAACCGCGTTTTCGGGGTACTTCATCCATTCGCGCAGTGCCAGCATGGAGGAGGAACTGCTCTCCAAGGGGAGGATCCTGGCACAGACCGGCGCCAAGTCGATGGAGCGGATTCTGGCCGAGACCCAGCGGAGCGGCCAGTTGACTCCGGACCAGCTCTTCGACGAGCACTACGTTCCGATTCCCAACACCGAGCCGCCAAAGTACCACAGCCAGTTTGACGCCTTCACCGACGGCGCGGTTCAGCCGCTGGAGGACGAGTTCCTCAAGGATGACCAGGTCGTGTTCGCCGTACTGGTGGACAAAAACGGCTACCTGCCGACCCACAACACCAAATATTCGGCGCCACTTACCGGTGACCGGGAAAAGGACCGGACCGGCAACCGCTCCAAGCGGATGTTCAACGACCAGGTGGGACTCGCCGCGGCGCGCAACACCACCCCCTTCCTGAAACAGGTGTACCAGCGCGACACGGGCGAAACCATGTGGGACCTCTCGGCTCCGGTGTTCATCGCAGGCAAGCACTGGGGCGGCTTCCGTGTTGGCTTCTCCATGCAAAAGACCGAGCAGAAGATAGCCCACCTCAGGAACCAGATGGTGGTTTCCATGCTGCTCATGCTGGCGATCTCCAGCCTCACCATCCTGTTCGTGGTGAGCCGCGCGGTCCGGCCGCTGCTCACCCTCACCGAAGCGGCCCACCGGATCAGCAGGGGAAAACTGGACGAGACCATCGCCGTCGAGAGCGCCGACGAGATCGGCGCGCTCGCCGAGGCATTCAACGTGATGACGACAGTCATCGTCAGGGACCTGAAAGAAGAGATCGGCAGAAGCGGACGCCTGCTCGCCTCGGTAAAGCAGGCGGTCATCCAGCTCTCCGGCGCCGCCCAGGGCATGATGGAGATCAGCGCCCAGCAGTCCTCCGGCGCCGCCCAGCAGGCCTGCGCGGTGCGCGAGGTCACCACCACCTCCGAGGAGATCGCCGTCAGCGCGAAGCTGATCTCCGCCAACGCCCAGTCCGTGGAGGGGGTGGCCGAGGACACGGCCCTCAACTGCAACCACGGGCGGGGCGACGTCATCAACGCCATCGAGGGGATGGCTTTGGTGCGCAGTCAGGTCGAAAGCATCGCTAAAAGCATGCTGCAGTTGGGCGAGAACTCCCAGAAGATCGGGGGGATCGTAGAGATCATCGACGAGATCAGCGACCAGACCAACCTCCTGGCGCTCAACGCGGCGATCGAGGCCGCAGGGGCCGGCGAGGCAGGCAAGCGCTTCGCCATCGTCGCCAAGGAGGTAAAAAGGCTTGCGGACCGCACCGTGGAAGCGACCAGGCAGATCAAGGGGCTGATCGGCGAGATCCAGCGGGCGACCAACAACACGATCATGGTGACCGAGGAAGGGACCAAGGCGGTGGACACCGCCTCCGGCCTGGTCGACAAGGTGAAGATATCCTTCTCCAGCATCATCGGCTCAGTGCAGGAGACCTCCCGGACCGCGAAGGAGATCACCCTCTCCACCCAGCAGCAGACCTCCGCCTGCGAGCAGATGGCCCAGACCATGTCCGGGGTGCGCGACGTGGCGCAGCAGGTGGCGCTCTATGCGAGCGAAACGGAGCGCTCCATCACGGAGATCCAGGAACTGGCCCAGCGGCTCAAGGACATCACCGAGAAAGAGGCCTGACGAGTGTCCAAGTATCTGAAGATATTCTGCAGGGAGGCCGGGGAGCATCTCGCCTCGCTGCAAAGCGGGCTCCTGGTGCTGGAGAAGCATCCGGCGCGCGACGGGCTGCTGCACGAGCTGTTGCGCAACGCCCACACCCTGAAGGGATCGGCCCGCATGGTCGGTCTCGCCGACATCAGCGCCATCACCCACCTGATGGAGGAGCAGCTCAAGGGGATGGAGCTGGGGAGCTCGCCGGTCGACGCCAGGGGGATCGACCTGCTGCTCAAGGGTGCCGACGCCGTCGCCCTGCTTACCTCAGCACTGGTCCGGGGCGAGGCACCGGGTTTCGACATCGGGCGCTTCGTGGACGCGCTGCAGCGCGGCGACCTGGGGCAGGCGACCCTGCAGGGCGCTGCCGGCGCTACGGGACCGGCGGCACCGGCAAGCCGCGCGCAGCAGGCGCTCGAGGCGCCGGCCGACACGGTCCGGGCCAGCGTGAAGACGCTGGACTCCCTGGTCAACCTGGTCGGAGAGATGATCATTAGCAGGAGGCGGATGGAGGCGAGGCTGCCGCGGCTGAGGGAGATCGCAGGCACACTGGACCCCGCGGGGGCTGCCGCGCTGATCGACTTCCAGAGGGAGCTCGAGGAGGACGTCCTGCAGCAGGAACACCTGGTCGCCGAGTTGCACGAAAAGGCGATGGGGCTCCGGATGCTCCCGCTCAGGAGCATCTCCGAAGGGTTTGAGAGGCTGGTGCGCGACCTCGCCCACAAGCTCGGTAAGCACGTCAGGCTGGAGCTGGTCGGGACTTCCATAGAGATGGACCGGGTACTGCTGGAGGGGCTCAAGCCGATGTTGTTGCATCTTTTGACCAACGCGGTCTGCCACGGCATCGAGTCCCCAGAGGAGCGTGGCGCGGCCGGCAAGGACCCGGAGGGGGTGGTGCGAATCACCGCGAGCCACCAGGGCGAGAGCGTCCGGATAGCGATCCGGGACGACGGCAGGGGGATGGACCCGGCGCGCATCAGGGCGAAGGCGCTGGCCCGAGGGGTGATCGATGCACGCGAGGCGCGGGAGCTTAAGGACGAGGAGGCGCTCTACCTGACGCTGCGGCCGGGGTTCTCGACCACCGACATCGTCACCGAGATCTCGGGTCGCGGTTTCGGCATGGATGTGGTGCAGAAGAACCTGGAGCGGGTCAAGGGGAACCTCACCCTGAAAAGCGGGCTCGGCAGCTTTTCCGAGATCGTGTTGCAGCTCCCGCTCACCCTCTCGGTGCTCGGGGCGCTGGTCGTGCAAAGCGGCGGCGAGACCTTTGCGATCCCGCTCGACTACGTGCAGGAGATTTTCAAGCTGCGCCCGGAGGAAATCGCCAGGACAGGCGTCCGGGAAACGATGGTGGTGCGCGGCGCCAGCACCGCGCTCTTTTCCCTGGCAACCCTGCTCGGCCTGCCGGAGCAGACGGCTCCGGACGGCGCGCCCGGCTTGTCGGCCCTGGTCCTGAAGCTCTGCGATCAGCGCATCGTCTGCAGGGTCGACGCGCTGCTCGGCAACTCCGAGGTGGTGGTCAAGGGGCTCGGCAGGCAGTTCCGGAACGTGAGGTTCCTACTCGGCGCCACCATCCTGGAGGACGGTTATCCGGCGCTGATACTGAACGTGCCGGACCTCTTTGCGGCCTGCGACAGCCCCGCCCCGCCCCGGGAGTCCCGGAGTCCCGCCGCCTCACCTGCCGCGCTTCGCCCGGGCAGGGTCCTCGTGGTGGACGACTCAATAACGACCCGGACCATGGAGCAGAGCATTCTGGACACCCGCGGCTACCAGGTGCAGGTTGCCGTGAGCGGCGAGGATGCCCTGGAGCGGGCGCTCTCCGGACAGTTCGACCTGATCATCTCCGACCTGGAGATGCCGGGGATGAACGGTTTTCAGCTGACCCGGGAACTGCGCGCCCTGGAAGCGTACCGCGACACGCCGATCATCATCGTTTCGTCCCTGGCGCGGGAGGAGGACAAGCGGCGCGCGCAGGAGGCAGGCGCCCAGGCCTACATCGTGAAGGGGAGCTTCGACCAGGAGGAGCTGCTGGAAACGGTGCAGCAGCTGATCGGCGGCAGGCGCTGACCCGCCCCACTATCCCGGCGACATCATCTTCAAAGCCGAACCGGGCGCAGCCGGACGGCAGCGTTCCGCTGACCTGTCCATACCTCGGCGGCATCACCAAGGCTGAACCGTGCAGCCCGGAAGCGTTCTGCTGACAGGCCCCACTACCCCGGCGGCATCATCTTCAGGGCCAGCTGCCGGCCGGTCTCCGTTAAAAACCAGCCGTCGATCTGCGCGGCGATCCACTTCAGGTACCACACCTTCTCCTGCCGCAGACGCTTCATGTCGATGGCAAGCCCCAATTCGGTAAACCGGAACAGTTTGTCGGCATCCTTGACAATTTTGTCGCTGTCCGAGATCCCCTCGACGCGGGAATCGTGCCCGTTGATGATCTCCAGGATTTCCGCGCTTTTGATCGGGTCATACTGCACCTGGAGCAGTATGTCCCGGGCGAGCCGCACCCCCTCGACCTCGTGAATCCTGCGTAGGTCCGGGTCGAAGGTCGGCCCGAACGCCTTGAGCTGCAGTTCCTCGGTCAGCATGATCCACCCCAGATCATGGCAGAGGATCGCGGGGATCACCACCTCCGGGTCACCCGGCTCATCCTGCAGCAGCCGGCAGGCGAAACGGTAGGAATGCTCCACATGGACATCGTTTTGGCGGGTGTTCAGGTGAGGTTTCGCTAGATCGTAGATTTTCTGGTAGATCGCCTGCATTCTTGACCTCCGGTCCCGGGGGCCCGGGGACGACAGCCGGCATACTTGCCCGGGACAGCTTCCCTTCTCCGCCGGGCGGGCTCACCCCGTTTTTCTCAGGCGCGGCACGGCACCGGATCAAGGCTTCCGCCACTTCGTGTCGCTGCGAAGTGGTACGCCCTCCCCCCTCCGCCGTCTCTCATGGCAGAGAAGGGGCGATGCAGGCACCCGCCTCAGGCCGGCAAGGCGGGGACAGGCGGGAACCTGTCCCCGGCAGGGGGGAAGATAAGAAAGGGTCTGGATGTCCATGCCGGCCAGCATCAGGCGCCCAGGAACTCGCGGACCCTGGCGACGATCTCGGCATCGGTGAACGGCTTGCTGATGAAACCGTTCACCCCCGCCTCCGCGGTGAGCCGCGTCAGCTCCTCCGGACTCTTGGACGACATGAACACGATGGGGATCTGCTTGCCGACCTCCTTCTCTCTCAGCAACTTGGCCTTTTTGTCTCCGTCAAGAAAGGGGAGCATGATATCGAAGATGATCAGGTCCAACTTGTTCCGGGAAAAAATGTAGTCGTTTGCCTCGACGCCGTCGCAGGCCGTGAAGACGAGGTAGCCGGCCTCCTCCAAGGCATCCCGGGCCATCTCCAAGACCAGGGCGCTGTCGTCGACGATCAAAATCTTCTTCTTTTCCATCGGGTCTGCCTCCATCATGTTGATTTTTTGCTTCGATTTCAGTGCAGCAACTCCGGCGCATCCCCCTGTATCCGGGCTTCCCTGCTGCTAGGGGACGCGGACCAGACAGCCGCTTTGCGCCTGCACGGCGACATCGCCGTTTTTAATGGTCCCTTCCACCACGACCCCTTCCACGTAATAATCACCCAGGTCCTTGGTAACCTTTATCTTGCCGACCTCCTTGCGGTCCACGCCGGTGTTGCCCAGGCTGGGGGTCCTACCCTCGTAGCGATACACCGGGACGGTCGCATTGAGGCAGAATTCCTCCCTGGCCAGCTTGCTCCCTCCGTGGAAAAGAGTGACGGTGTCCCCCGTCTTGGCGAAAACGGCGTTAGTCACCTGGACCGGGACTTGGGGGGGAACCGTGGCACAGGCGGTCATCAAAAGAAAGAGTGCAAGCATGGCTGAAACCATCAATAACCTTTTCACTCTGTTCATAACTTCTCCTTTATCCTTGGTTAGTCGTCGCTTTCTGTGGGCAGGCCGAATACTCCATTACAGCTGATTATCGGCTGACAGTGCGGCGCAGCTTCAGCTAAAAGGCATAAATGATCTTGAATTGGGTCTGGGGGCCGGTGGCTATGTTCTTGGCGCCATACTCCCAGTACTGCTTGAGAGTCATGCTGAAGGGTCCCTGCTTGGGCCAGTATTTGAGGCCGATGCCGACGCCGCCGACCTCGCTTTTGCTGTCCGCCACCGTGGCGCCGTTCACCTTGTCATCGGTTATCTGCCAGTAGTTGTAGCCCACCACGCCGCCGATCAGGCCGTTTTTAAAGCCGTAGCCCAAGGTCCAGTCCATGTGAAACTCCTGGCCCGGTTCGGTGCTGGCAGAGTGGTTTTTGGTGTTGAAGTCGTACATCAGCTTGGCCGAAACGTCGAAGCCCTCCTTGAAATAGGATACCGCCAGGACCGGCTCGAAGGTCCAGATGTTTTTGGAAAGGATCTGGGTGGCAGGGTTGTTCTTGTCGTAGTTGCCGGTGGGCGCCCAGGTGTCCAGCGCAAAGACGGCATGGAGTTCCGGGCCGAAATGCCAGCCGAGGATCAGCGGGCTGAAGATGATGTCGCCGATACCTTTGTCGCTGCCGACCAGGCCACTTGAGGTTCCGGCTGTTATGTCGGCACTGTAGGTGGGAAGGAATGCGTGTACCGCCCAACTGGCACCCAGAAGTGTGAAGGGGGTGACGTAGACCAGGCGCGGTACCTCGGCGAACACGCTGGCGTCGAAGTTGGGGACGACACTGTTGCCCGAGTTATCCTTGACGGCGTGTTTTTGGACCAGCAGCATGTAGTTCACCAGGTAGGTTCCCGGAGGCGGCAGAGCGCCCACGGCAAAATCCTCCACTCCGTTCGGGTAGTGCTGACCTCCTCCTGCCCAGCTCTGGGCGGCGACCAGCAGGGAGAAAAGAGCGGCAAGACAGAGGTGGGACAAAGTTCCAGGGAAAACGGCTTTTTTCATTTGAAACCTCCTGTTTGCACTGCAATACAGAGAGCGCCCGGCAACCGGGCGCCTGCGGCAAGCACTTTTTCACACGGCGACGTGCAGCGCCTCCTTGCGCGGCTCTTTCACGTGGTGGCCGGTCCAGCGCTGGAAAAGGTTGTGTTCGATCCCCACCTGATCGAGGGCCTTGCCGATGCTCTGGTGGATCAGGTCCATGATCGACGCGGGCTTGTGGTAAAACGCCGGCATGGGCGGCAGGATGACTGCGCCGCAGTCGGCCGCGCGCGACATGAGATCGAGGTGCCCCTTGTGCAGAGGGGTCTCGCGCACCATCAGCACCAGCTTGCGGCGCTCCTTGAGCGTCACGTCGGCGGCGCGTACCACCAGGTTGTAGGTGAACGAGTTGGCAATCGCCGAGAGCGTCTTCACGGTGCAGGGCGCGACGATCATGCCGCAGGTGCGGAACGAGCCGCTGGCGACGGCAGCGCCGATATCCTTGTTGTCGTACACCACGCTTGCCAACCCCTTGATGTCGTCCAGGGAATAGTCGGTCTCGATGGAGAAGTTGAGCGCCGCGGCTTCGCTCACGATGAGGTGGGTCTCCTGCCCCAGCTCCTTCAGCACGCGCAGCATCTCCGCTCCGTAGATGACGCCCGTCGCGCCGGTAATGGCAACTATCAGTGGCTGACTCATGTTTCTACCTCCCGAACCTGTCGCATGATGGATGTGGGCCGTCTGCGCCGGGCCCGGTGCCGGCCCCACGCTTTTAGATTCCCTGCCGGATCAGCATTTCTCCCGCACCGGTGAATAGCCCGCCGCTTCCAGGGCGAACACCACCTGGTTCTTGTCGGGGGCGTGGAAACGCAGTACGACCGTTTTCTCCGGGTAGCCGTCCGAGACGAGGGTAATGTTGTGCGCCACCGGGTAGACCGCCTGCACGACGGCGCCGGCGGCCTCCGCCACATCGGCGATATCGCCCAGCACACCGGGGCCGAGCCTGACTGCCGGCAAGGTGACGCCGTTACCCTTCTCCCAGGCTCCCAAAAGGTGCGCGGCGATCTGGAAAATCTCGTTGGCCGAGATGATGCCGACCGCCTGGTCCCCTTCCAGCACCGGGAACTGCGCCACCATCAGCTCCTTGCCGTAACTCAGGCAATGCTCCATGGTGTCGTCGACGTGCAGCGTGGCGGGGTTGCGCACCATGATGTCCCGAACCCGCAGCCGGTTCACGAAGAAGTTCAGCTCGTCCTGGTTCTGGGTACGCGTCGTGTAATGCCCCATGCGCAGCATGTTGTGCCGGGTCATCAGGCCGCGCAAGCGCCCCTGGTCGACCACCAGCAGCGCGTTCTGATTGTTGTCGATGAGCAGGCGCTTGGCTTCTGAGGCGAGCAGGTCGCTCGGAATCTTGATCGGGTTCGATTGCATCCAGTTGCGCACGTACATTGCCACTCTCCTTTTGGACAGCTTTTGCATCCCGGTGTCTCGCCCGGGGGCGCCCGGTTCGGGCCACTCGCCGGCGCCCGTCCGGGCGGGGGCGCACTTCCCGGTGGTCCCGCACCCGCAGCGAGCAGCGGGCAGCGGACAGCGAGCAACGGGTTTTGCGGCCGGGAGGTCAGGGCCGGCCGGTCAGGCCGCCGCCGGCGTCCCCTGGTACAGCCGCACGAACTCGTCGACGGCGACCCGGGCAAACTCAGGCGTATACAGGTGCAGGTCGACTTCCTTGACGCGGGCCGGAGCGTCCAGCTTTTCCTTGAGGCGCGCGACAAAGGCGGCGTCCGCGGCCGGGTCGAAGATGATGCGCCCCTCCATGTCCTGTGAGGACCACCCCTTGAGCGGGATCAGGAAGGTCCAGGCCCCCTTGGCCCGGTTCAGGCGCTCGGCGATGACCTCGGCGGCCTGACGCAGTTCCGCGGCGGAGGTGCGCACCTGGACCCGCAGCGAGTCCTGCACGTACTGCGGCCGGTCCTTGGTCCGCTCCAGCATGTCGGGGCGGCCGCCGTAGGAAAGGATGTCCAGACCGCAGGGGGCGAGCACCATCGGAATGCCGGATTCCACGGCTGCCTTGAGCCGGTCCGGCCCGGGATCGCGATTGCCCTGGAACAGGTTTTCCATGACCCCGCCGGTGCAGATGTCCAGCACCCCGTGGAAGGCGCCGGAGCGGATCATCTCCTCCATCGCCTTGTCACCCTTGCCCTGCGCGTGGCAGACGATCGGGGTGAAGCCGGCCTGCTCCAGCATGGACAAGGCGGCCTGCACGGCCATCTCTCCGAAGCCGAAGGAGGAAATCGCCACGCACGGCTTGTCGAAGGTGATGTTGGTCCCCTGGGTCATCTCGACCATGCCGCAGATGGCGCCCACCGCGTTGATGATCTGCGCCTTCAAAAGCGGGTTCATTTTCACCACGTCGAGCACCGTGTGGTGCATGGTAATGTCACAGGTGCCGACGTACTTGCCGACGTAGACCGGATGGGCCGCCATGGGGGAGGCCATCAGCTTCGGCATGCCGAAGGGGAGGCTCTTCATGACTGAGGTGCCGACCAGCGAGGAGGTCCCGCCGCCGACCCCGAACACCCCTTGGACCTTGCCATCTCGCACCAGGTCGGCGACGATCGCGGTCGCGCCGCGGATCTGGTTCTGCATGGCCCGGTCGCGGTCCGAGCGGTAGTACTCGCGCACCTCCTCTATGCTCAAGCCGCCGCGCCGCGCCACCTCCTCGCAGGTGATGTCGCCGGGAAAGGGAGGCGGCTCCTCCATGCTGAAGTCGAGGAAATAGGCATGGTGCCCGCGCCCTTCAATGAGCGTCTTGACGAAGTTGATGTCCTCGCCGCGCGTGTCCAGGTTGCAGATGATGACGATTCCCTTTTTAGGCGCCATGTGCGTACTCCTTCTGGTCCTGATAAGTCCCGGCAGGCAGTTGCCGGACCGCCTGCCGGGGTCCTGATCACTTCTTCTTGACCGTCTCGGGCCGGGTCAGGCGCGGGATCATGTCGGCCACCGGGCTCGCCCCGGAGAAGCCGTACTCGTTCCAGCGGTCGGACACCTTCTGCAGTACCGCGCGGTCCATGAAGATCTCGTTCGGCTTGTTCTTCCACTCGTAGGGTGTCGTGGCGTCCATGATGATGCGGCTCACCACGTCGCGCGCCTCTATGGGGAGGCCCGGGTCGAGCGGGGTGGAGCGGCCGCGGTTGATGATCTGGGCCGAACGCTTCGGGTCGAAGCGGGT